>Ga0256834_1001131_pt1 | contig 18596 bp, 21 predicted proteins | sample 4281140metaG_FD_190536 | JGI IMG/M metagenome (GOLD analysis project Ga0256834, IMG submission 190536) | Hydrothermal vent microbial communities from East Pacific Rise, Pacific Ocean - 4281-140 | ecosystem: Environmental > Aquatic > Marine > Hydrothermal vents | place: Pacific Ocean: East...
AACAAAGCTGCTTAAATTAAAATTGTACCAAATTTACTAGGTAGTCCACAAGGGCAATATATTGAGTTGGTTTTATGTAGCTTATATTCATTTTTTGCTTGTCCAAAAAACGAATCAAAAAATCAAGACTTATTAAAATAGCTTTGAATACTATGCTATCTCACTTTCGCACCCAGACCGCTACGCTCTTTGGGTTGCTCATACGCTTCGATAACTTTTATTACTACAGCTATTTTAGTAGGTTTTTTTTGTGAGTTGATAAAGTTTGAAAGTGAAATTTAAACGAATATATTGCTCTTGTGCGCGTTTGCAATATGTTTTAATTGCGAGTGCAAGGAGTGATTAAATTATATGCAAAATGGATGCTCTCAAAAACTGTGACAAGCTTTTTTTTAGCCCGAAGTGAGCAGCAGGCGAGCCAAAATTGTTTAATAGCGGTTTGCCCTTAACAGTATTCTTGCGAAGCAAAACCTAAAAGGATTTTAAGGGTAAAATGAGCTATGAGTGAGGAATGTGTGGAATGTGTGAAGTAAAATAAATAAATAGTGCTAAATGAGGCGTGTCAACGAATTAGTGCTATTTATGGTATATGCAAGACTTGTGAAACTATGATTTACTAATTTGATGAGATTCTGAAACGAGTTCAGAATGACGTTATCGTTCTATAATACCCTTGCAGCTATATTTTATGAAACAAAATGGAGCGTATGATGAACACCTTATAACCTGCTTGAATGTTTGTTGTTTTGTTCTGAGTCTAAATTTATTTATGAGGTTTCATACCAAATTTAATCCACTCTTCTTTTGATGGGCCATAAGTTCCGGGTACTTCTGTGTTTTGTAGCCTCATTAATATTGTTATTTGTCCTCTATGATGAATTTGATGTTTAATTATAACAGATAACAATTTTCTTTTCTCCCATTGTTGTCCATAAATTTCAACATAGTTTTCTAATTGTTCATCAGACCATTTACTTTGTATGGTATTGGTTAATTCTTTACTAAGTTGTTGGTATATTTCGATTATTTCGGAGAAATTATTTGGTATAGGTTGACCTTCAAGTCTATCGGTTTTAATTAAACCAGCTTTAAAAGGCATTTCTGTAAGGGTATGTGTAATATGCCAAGCGAGCCTTTCAATAGTTCTAATATTTTTGTTGACTTTATAGGATTTTATTTCATGGGTAATTTTTGAAAAAATTTTTAACGTAAGATTATTTTCGGTATTCCAATCAGTTATAAAATCGTCAATTTTTCTATACATTGTTTTAGTATTTGGTTACTTAATTTCTTTTTTTAAGATGAGATTAAAACCTGCAATAAAAAAAATTATACCATAGACCAAACTGAACATTATAGGTGTTGTAAATATGCGGGTGTTAAATTCATTATAATTGCCCATAATAGAATAAGGGTGGGCGTACGGTAAAACATAAATATATTCCCAGGAAGATAATATAAATGCAGCAATTGTTAAAGTAAGACCAATACCAACAGGTCTGATAAAATCTTTCCAATAAATACTAAAAAGAAACTGAATTGATATTATACCAAAAGAGCTTAAAAATAATTTAAAAATTGATAAAAATATGATATAATTAATATTGTAATCTTGAAATCCAATATCTGGACGAAATAAAGAAAGTAGGAACCCACTTAGATACATAAAAATAATTATAGAAATACAAAAAACCAACACCCAAAATAATGTCATACTAATTTTGACTGTATATATTTTTATTTTGGAAATAGGTAGAGCAAATAAATATTTCCAAGAATTGGATTGATGCTCTGTAAAGTTAATTAAATAAGTAATTAATACAATGTACATTGGCATAACAATTATCCCAAGGATGCTAAATAAATTCATACCCATTACCTTCCAAGGGTTAATGCCATACTTAGCAAAGTGTTCATGTTTAATGTAAAAAATGAAAAACTGAAGTATCGCTATGAAAATAGGTATTAAAACTGAAATCAAAAAACCATATGTTTTGTTAGTTTTAATAAATTCTGCTTTAAAGAGCCGTAAAAAGATTTTCATTTTAGCTGCTAATTATATTTATAAATAATTCTTCCAATGTAATTTCTTCTTTCTCAACTGAATAAATCTGAATGTCATTTTCAACTAAGGTTCTAATTAAAAAAGATGTAATAATATCAGAAATAAAAGGTGTCTTTACTGAATTATCTTCTGTAATTTTACATTCAATTTTAGTGTTCGATAAAACGTAACATACCTCCTTTATGTTATCTGCTTTGATAATAAGGCTAGTTTTATTGTATGAATTTAAATCATCTTTGGTTCCTCTAAAAAGGATATGACCGTTATCAATAATACCAATTTCATCACAAATTTTATCAACTTCGCTAAGATTGTGGCTTGAGAGAAATATAGTTTTTCCATATTCTTTATTTAGGGTAAGTAATAATTCTCTTATTTCAATAATTCCTTTAGGGTCTAACCCAATAGTTGGTTCATCTAGGATAATAAGTTGAGGATCTGATATAAGTGCTTTTGCAATTCCGAGTCTTTGTTTCATTCCAGTAGAGAATTTACCCGCTTTTTTATTTGCAATATAATCTAAACCCACGATTTTTAAAACCTCATCTATCATGCTACTTTTTAGGTGTAGCATTGTTGTGAGTATTTTTAGGTTTTCTATAGCTGTTAAATGGTTGTATATGGATGGATTTTCTACTAGACTTCCGACTTTGGATAAAATTTCAATTCTATCTGTTTTTAAATTTTTATGAAAGAGTGAGACTTTATTTTTGGGAGTAGATAATAGTCCTAATAAAATTTTAATTGTGGTTGTTTTACCAGCACCATTTGGGCCTAAAAATCCAAAAATACTATTTTCTTTAACAGATAAATTTAAATCATCTAAAACTTTAAAATTACCATAATGGAAATTTAAATTTGTAATGTTAATAATTTCACTCATTTGTATTTTTTTTATTAGCTTTCATTTTATCAATAAAAATAAATCCATCTAACATACTATTCCATTTGGCTTTTCTATTACTAAAACCAAGAAATCTAGCAACATATGAATCATTAAATAATGTACTAGACTTTAATTTTTTACTGCTAAAAAAAGCATACTTATGCCCGGTATTATGGATAAGTTGTTCAATACTTTTGTTACTAGCCATAGGAACATCTTGAGTGTAATTTTTTAGAACACTGCCTAATTTCCCGCTAAAACATGTAAAGCCTATTACAAAACATTTGGCACCATATTTTCTTTTAACAAAATCACCTAGAGGTATCATTTTATCGGGGTAGTAGAGTAAGTTTCTGTTATAAATTAGATGTGAATTGGCACCCCAAATAATTATTTTTTTATTGGGATACATATGTTCTTTAAGCCAAATAACATTATTACCCATTTCCAAATCTCTAATATTAGCAATATCAGGATTGATATTGTTAAAATCGATATTCCAAGCAAAATAAAAATAGCGCTGTAAGTTTTTAATATGATGTAGGTATAATTTGTTTTTTATAATTGATGTATCTGCTTTAGTGAATACGGTTTCAAGTAATTTTAATTCATTAAACACTTTTTTTTGAATAGTTGAATCTACCTTTTGACTGTTAATTATATACTTTTTAGTACTATTGAATATTTTAAAGAATGTGTCAAATTTATTTAAAGAAATATTAGGTTCAATTGACTTAATATGACTTTTATATAAGCCAATTCTTTCGGAAGCCTGTAAACCTGTATTTGGCTGGATATCTATACCTGCTAACTCTAAAGGCTTGTTTGTATTCGTTGATTGTCCTATATATTTAATAAGTTCTTTTAGGTAAAAACTTTTAGACCATACTGGGTAAACTCCTTTTGCAAAAGCGCTATCGTAATTATTATCTGTTTTTTTTAAGGTTTCCCAAGCATAGTTACACCCTAATAAATCTGATTCAAAAGCTAGTACTTCAAAATTCATTTCTTGATGTAGAAATTTGACTAGCCTTGTTTTAGCTTCTAAAGAACTTCCATCGGTATGGGCTATTTCACCGAGCATTACAATATTAGTTTTTTCAAGTGTTTTTTTAAAAAATTTAAGATCTTCAAAAGAGGTGTTAGATGGGTTTAGTGTTTTTATAGGTTTTGCTATTTTAGATAAAAAGGCAATTTTTTGCTCTTTGTTCTTTATATCGGTTTGGCAGGCATATAAAAATAAAAAAAAGGTAACTAAAGTTATAAAATGTAATTTTTTAAAATTTATATATTTAAATAAAAGAGTCATCTTTAGTTTTCTAATAAATTGAGAATACTTTTTTTATAGCTGGATCCAATAGGAATTTTATGAGTTGAAATTTTAATAGTATTCCCTTCAACTACTTTTATTTTGTTGAATTGCACTATAAATGATTTGTGACAGCGCACAAAACTATTGGGTAAAGATTCTAGAATTTTTTTAAGTGTTATGTATGAAGTAAATGTTTTATCACTTGTAATAAATTTACAATAATCTCCCATAGACTCTATATATAATAAATCATCTAAAACTATTTTAAAGTGTTTTTTATCAGATTTGATAAATAAAAATTCTTTCTTACTAGATGTTATTTCTTGAGTTTGAGTTTTTACACTATGGATAAATTTATCTTCAACTCTTTGTGTTGCTTTAAAAAAACGGTCGAAAGAAAAAGGTTTATGAAGATAATCAATAACTTCTAACTCATAACTTTCAAGAGCATATTCACGATAGGCAGTTATAATTATCACAACTGGAGGGTTTCTAAGAGATTTTAGAAAATCTAAGCCACTTAAACCTGGCATATTAATATCTAAAAACATCACATCAATTTTAGTACTTTGTAAAACTTTAATTGCTTCAAAAGCAGATTTACATTTTTCAACTAATTTAAAACTTGGCAGTTTTTTTAAATAGCTTTCAACAACACGAGTTGCAGCAGGTTCATCATCTATTATTAAACAATTAATTTCCATAACTTATAAAATTTTAACATTTTTTGTTATACTAACTTCAACTAAAAAATAATCATCCTTATTGGTAACAGTTATTTCATGTGTGTTTGGAAATAACAAATTAAGCCTCTTTCTAACATTCATAATTCCTATACCACCTTTTGAGTTGTTTTTTAAAGTATTTCCTATTTTCCCTTTAGAATTCTTTAATTTGAAGTAAATTTTATTGTCTATTACTTCTATAGTTAAAGAAATGCATTTATTTTTAGGCTGAGAGCTGATACCGTGTTTGAACGCATTTTCAATTAAAGGGACAAAAAGCAAAGGAGGTATAAATGTATTATTGACGTTGTTAATATTAAACTTTAATTCAATATCATCTTCTAATCTGATTTTTTCGAGTTCAATATAATTTTTTATAAAATCAACTTCTTTTTTTAAAGAAACCAAATCCGTTTTACAATCGTATAAAATATAACTCATTAAATCGGATAGTTTTAAAACGATAATTGGTGTAAGATTTGACTTTAAAAGACTATGTGAATAAATATTGTTTAAGACATTAAACAAAAAATGAGGGTTTAATTGTGATTTTAAGGCATTAAGTTCAGCTTCAATTTTTTGCTTCTGAATTTCTTTGATTTTAAGTTCAGCTCTTAGGTTTTTTTCACTTAGTTTAATGTTTACTGATTTCATTCTATTCCAATGTCTTAAAAGCTTGAAAAAAGTGGCTAAAGTAATAATGGCATAAAGGCGTAAAATTTCTACTAAGAATCTGTCTAAATGGATTAATTGACTAGGCTCTAATTCTGGATAAAGAAATGGGTAAATAAAATAATAGTAAACACCTAACTGCAGAGATGTAAAAATGATTGCTGAAAAAAGCAAAGCTACTAGAAACAGTGTGTATCTATATTTTAAAAGGTATTTATCTATTAATATAGACATTGTAAAATAACTCGCTCCAATTACAACAGGTAGAAGAAAAAGAGTGTGTAAAAGTTTTAAGGTGAAACTATTGTAAGTTGGACCGTAAACAAAGCTAAAGAATAATGTGAAAATTACCCAAAAAGAAATATGAAGTAATAATCTGTTTTCAGATAGCTTGGTAATTAGTTTGTTTAATAGTGTTTTATTCACTTTTTATTAAAGTTTTATACAAAGATAAATATTATAAATCGGGCATATAATTATTTAGCCAAACAGGCTTTTTCAAAAGATAAACACTGAAAATTTTACGTTATTAAGTGATATCGTGTGTTTTGCAAGGTTTAGAGTCTGGCATAGGTTGCTCATCGAAAATGTTTTATGGTACTATTTATACTCAATACTTTTATCTAAAATTTAAATATTTTTATTATGAAGTTGTTTAAACAAATTGTAGCCTTAGTTGTAATTGTGCTAATACCCTTTGGCTTGATGCTTTGGTTTAGAACCCATAATACTACTGGTTTTGCTTCAGTGGAATTAATAGTGTATCCACTGTTGTTTGGAGGTATTAGTATATTGGTTTTATATTTTTTAAAAAAGTATTTTCTAAAGGAGAAAATAACTGATTTTAATTCAGGGAAAGGAAAATGGACAACAGATATATTGTTTGGGTTTGCTCTTACAGTTGTTTATTTTATATTATTTTATATCGAACGGATTACTTTAACAGATGTTTTAACATTTAAGCCAAATATGGAGCTTTTAGGTTTAATGTTAGATATGCGTAAAAGTCCCCTTTTATTAATACTCTGGTTTGGTCCTGTGTTATGGGTTGGTATTGCACTATATGAAGAATTGGTTAGAGTTTTTATTTTAACAAGTTTATGGCAATTTTCAAAAGTTAAAATTTGGAAATTTACAGTAATAATTATAAGTGGGCTAATTATTGGATTAGCTCATTGGAGCCAAGGATCATACGGTATTGTTACAATTGCTTTAAAAGGTATTGTTAGTGCATTATTCTTTTATAGATATAGACGTTTCCTACCATTAGTAATAGCTCATGTATTGTATGATGGTTTACAAGTTGCTTTACTACTTATTACATATCCTCAATAATGGAATTCTTAAAAAATAGAATGTGGAATTAAAATATCAATATTTTATGAAACGGCTTAATTTAAAATGGATTTTTAAGTATTTGGTACTGATGCAACTTATGATTTTATATAGTTGTACTCATGAAGTCAAAGCTTTAAATTTTCAACAATTAACCCCTGTTAAGTATCAAAAAGAATTACCACTAGAGAATTTTGCTATTGCTATAAAAAAAAGATATCATTTACCAGGTTTAGCAATTGCAACAATTCATAAAAATAAGATTAAAGAAGTAGCAGTTGTTGGGAAAAATAAAACAAAGGGAGGTTTGTTATTGACAAAAAATAGCAAATTTCAAATTGCCTCTTGTACAAAGTCATTTACAGCCTTATTAGTTGCCACATTTGTGTCAGAAGGTGTATTAAGGTGGGACACAACTTTAGCAGAAGTATTTAAAGATATTCCTATTCATACTTCATACAGAGAAGTAACTATTAGAGAATTACTTTCACATACAGCAGGTTTACCACAGTTTTGGACTGATGATGAGGTTTTTAATATTGAGAAACACATTACAGGGCTGAATGGTAGTATTATTCATCAAAGAAAAGTATTTACAAAGTGGAATTTAGGACAGTCACCTCGTTTTACAAAAGGAGAACATCATTATTCTAATGGAGGTTATGTTATTGTTGCGAGTATGCTTGAAAAGCTTACGGGTAAATCTTATGAAGCACTTATAGAACAACGCATTTTTAAACCATTGAAATTAAAAACAGCTGAATTCGGTTACTCTTTTTTAAAGGATACTACACAACCATATAGACATATGATTAGAGATGAAGAAGGTATTGGAATTACTTTGGCTTCAGATGCTAGATTGCCAAATCCAATTTTTAATCCTTCGGGGTTTATATCAATTAGTATTAATGATTTTGCAGCTTATGTTTTGTTTTACACGAAATTATTAATGGGTAAAACAACTATGTTTAACTACGAGGTTGTAAGAGAAATGTTTAAACCTGTAATACAAACAGATGGTATAGGTATTGGAATGGGCTGGCAAATAATAAGAGTTAATGGACATAAAACATATGGTCATACTGGAAGTGATCAAAGTATAAGAAGTGCAATGTCAATTAATCCCAAAACAGGTGATGCTGTAGTTTTTGTAACAAATATTGGTGATTCAATTTCGGAGATGGCATTGGTAAATGTAGTTTTTGAACTTATAAACTTATAAACTTAAATATTAATAACAATGAAAAAACTAAAACTATTAATTGTACTATTAACTGTAAGCCAACTTTCCTGTCAAAATATAGATAAAGAAAAGGAAGTTATTAAAAATGTTATACAAACAGCTTATGTTGAAGGTTTACAAAATGAGGGAAATATCCAAAAGATAGATTCAGGGATACATCCAGATTTTAATTTACTAGGTATGGGTAAAGGTAACAGTATTTGGAAATACTCTATAAAAGATTGGAAAGCAAAAGCGATACAAAAAAAGGATAATGGCGAGTTACCACTTAGCGGAAATAAAAAAGTTACAGTAGATTTTAAATCTATTGATATTACGGGTACTGCTGCAATGGCAAAAATAGAGTTCTACATTGGAAGTAAGCTTACTTATATTGACTATATATCACTCTATAAATTTAACAATGGTTGGAAAATGGTGAATAAAATATTTTATAAACTATAACTAAGACACAATGAAAAAATTAGTTGCATTTATACTATTATTAGTAACATTTTCAGTTACAGCACAAACTATTAGACAGGAAAAAAGAGCTATTAAAAAAGCAATACAGATAGCTTATGTTGAAGGTTTAATAAATGAAGGAAATAATACCAAAATTAATTTAGGTATACATCCAGATTGTAAGATTATGGCTTATGATTCTGCCTATGGATTGAGAACCTACACCATAAAGGAATGGGAAAACAATAATTATATCAGAAAAAGAACTGGTACACTTCCAAAAAAAGAACAAGAAAAAGTAACAATAAAGTTTAAGCATATTGATATTACTGGTATTGCAGCCACTGTAAAGATTAAGTATTATGAGGGAGGAGAATTGACTTACATTGGATATATATTGATGTATAAGTTTGATAATGATTGGAAAATGGTGAGTAAAATATTCAATAAGTATTTGATGATAGAAAATAAGAATTAGAGCATTTAAAAATACAATATGAAACGAATTCCTAAAATACTTATACTAATAGTCTTACTCTGCTCCTGTCATAAAACGGAGCAAGAAAAACAGCAGATAAAAATTTTTAATACAGTCTGGGAAACAGTAAACACCAAGTATTTTGATGCAACATTTAATGGAGTTGATTGGGGGTCTGAATACGATTATTACAAGCCAATTATAGCAAATTGTACATCCACAGATTCATTATACTATTATCTCAACCAAATGCTTTTTAAGTTAAATGTTTCTCATATAGGTGCTGTGCCATCTAATGAACCTGAATCTATTGGTTCTCCTCAATTGTTTTTGGATGCTTATGTAGGTATAGACTTAAGAATAATAAACAATGAAGCCATTATTACAAAAGTTGATAAAAATTCAACAGCATTTAAAGCTGGCATAAGACCAGGGTTTAGAATACTTAAAGTTAATGGAAAGCTAATAGAATCCTTTATTAAGGAAAAAATAGATAATCCATTGCCACCTTTTAATGATATAAATATGCGGTTATTAGTAACAGAAAATATCATTAGAGAGTTCTACGGAGAAATTGGAGATACTGTTGTTATTACTTATTTAGATGCTCATAAAAGTGGATATCAAAAATCTCTTAAATTAGCAGATAGAAGCTTAACAAAACACACTTCTGTACCTTGGCTACCTCCAATGTATGCTAAGTTTAACAAACGTGTATTAAATAAAGAAACTGCCTATATTCATTTTGATGTTTTTCTTCCGGTCATATTAGATAGTGTTATACAAGGTATACAAGATTATAAACGATTTTCTAATTTAATTATTGATTTGCGGGGTAATCCAGGAGGGGATTTCAATACAAGACGTTTAATAGCTTCACAATTTGTAAATAAGCAGACGCTTTTTTGGAAATATCAAAGTCGAACATCTGTCAATAATGTGTATCTGGATCCTCCAAAATCCCCTTATAAAGGTCGTTTGTTTATACTTATTGATGAGTTAAGCAGCTCTTCGAGTGAAGAATTTTCAGGGGCCATGAAAGCAATAGGAAGAGCTACTATTATAGGTCAAAAGACAGCAGGGAAAGTTTTAACAATGGAAGTAGTTCCTTTAGCCGATGGCGGGTTTTTTATATATCCCAATCAACAAACTAAAACTTCTAAAAATGAAGTATTGGAGGCGGTAGGTGTAACACCTGATATTGAGGTTAGTTTAGACAAGAATGACCTTTTAAAAGGTATAGATACACAACTTAAAAGAGTTCTTAAGCTTATAGATGATAAATATTAAAAATGTATTTATGACAACAAGCACTTTATTAATTAAGACTAAAAGGTTAGAAATATATGCATTAACGTTAGAAGCCTTGCTATTATTTATTACAAAACCTCAAGTTTTTGCAGTTATGTATGGGTATAAGGGTGATTTTAGATTTGACAATAATGAAGTTGAAGTTATAAAAAAAGATTTATTACCTAGTTTAAAACTAGCACAAGGCTATTGGTATTATTATACAATGTGGTTAATGGTTGATAGGCAAAATCAAACTATTGTAGGAAGTTTTTGCTTTTATGGTAAGCCAGATATACATAAGGCTATAGAAATTGGTTATGGAGTTAGCTCTAATCAGCAAAATAAGGGCTATATGAATGAAGCCTTGATGGGGGTTATTGACTGGTGTACAAAGAATATTTTGATAAATATGTTAAAAGCTCGTTGTGATATTTCAAATGAAGCTTCAAATAGGTTATTAAAAAAGAGCGGTTTTTTAACATCGAAAATTAATCAAAAAGAGAACCTTATAGATTGGTATATAAATGTAAATCATCAACTTTAAAAGTAAAATTAATGAAAATAAGAATCACAATTATTTTACTAATTAGTTTGCTATTTATTTCTTTGTTTTTTAATATTAAAACTAGTACTTCCAACACATGGTTTGTAAGTTTTCCTGAAGCAAATACAAGGCATAGTTATGATACTTTTCATCATATTAAAAAAGCGCAAGAATTAGCAACTGGGAAAGGTATTAAGGTTGGTATTATTGGAAAATATTTTGGCTATTCAAATAATACTAATTTATATGCTGGAGGTAAGAACTTTACAGGGGATAAAGAAGCATTTGAAACTGTTGCAGAACATGGTTTATGGATGGCAACAACACTTAAAGAAATATCACCTGATGTAGAAATATATGCTTTAAATGCAAGAGATAAAAACCGAGAGAATGAGGCTAAAGCAATTATTGAGGCTATTCAGTGGGCTGTGGATACTAATATTGATATTCTTACATATTCAGCAGAAGCATTTGATATTGAATACAAGGAAAAAATTGATAAAGCTGTACAAAAAGCAAATGATAAGGGTGTTGTAACTACTTTTATTCATTACAGTGGGCAAGAAAATATCCTTCCAAACGGTTTTTTCCCGAATTCATCTGAATTCCCTGTTAGAGAAGCAGATGTAAATATTTTTCATTTTGATTACAATGTTTTAATGCTTTTTAAATATGAAAACTATTTAAAATTGGGGAGGGACGTAGGAAACAATTTAGGTGCTCATCCCTATTTTTCAAATTCATCTATGTCACCAGTCTTAGCAGGAATTGTTGCTATGATGAAAGAAGTTAATAATAATTTGAAGCCGGTGGAATATAAAAAAATACTTATTGAAACCAGTAAGAAAATAAATTATCAAGGATATGAAGTAAATCACGTAGTTGATGCACCCGCAGCAATTAAATATCTAAAACAATTGTAAAAATATAGAATATGATAGCACATAAAATTTTATTTATATACCTAATGAGCTTATGCCAAATTAATTTTCAAAATTCTGATAATGTAAAAGTTGATCAAATGATATCAATGTCACGATTACTGGAAAGCGCTGAAAACAATAAAGATATCGCTCAAATTAAAATGATGTTTGATAATAAGTCAGTACTATACACTTCTGAATTACTGCCAATATTTGGCAAAGAACCCATTGTATCTCTCTACGATTTCATATTTAATAAGCAACAAATAGAATCTATTAAGTACAAAAGAGATACTATTTATAAAGAGCAGCTTAATCATATAGAAAAAGGTACTTACATTTCAAAAAAAGTACATAAAAAAGAAATTAAAATACCATATAAAATTGTATACAAAAAGAAAGGGAATAACTATAAGATAGTATCGCTTTCTTATGGTGAAAATACAAATATTAAGCGTTCTTTACCTCAATTGCCTGAACCTACAGGTAAATATAATATTGGTCAAACACAGTATTATTACAGTAAAAATAAATCAAAAAACAATAGGCAGCTCTCTTTTCAGATATGGTATCCTACTCATTCAAACAAGGACCAAAAAGCAATTTATCAAAGTTATGATGTTGTAAAAGCATCAGCTGATTTTTTAGGCTTTCCTTTTTTTATGATAAGTTATTTTTCTGAAATAAAAGCTCATTCAGCTTTAAATGCTGAGAGCATAAAAGATACAAAATTCCCAGTTTTACTGTATAATCACGGTTATAGTGGGTTTACTTCCGTATATCAAACAATTTTTGAAGATTTGGCAAGTTGGGGCTACATTGTTGTTAGTATAGGGCATCAGGATGAGTCTGCTTTACTTTTAAGAGCCGACGGTAGTGTTTTATACAACAACCCACAAAATAGATTTTATGCCAGTAGAGCTTCAGAATTAAGGGGAGAGGAAATAGGAAGAGTTCAGAATGTCATATTAAATTCAGATGATTTAGACGAAAATATTGAATCATATAAAAAATTAATATATATGAGCCCACTACATAATCAGAGTACTCGCTTATGGGCTAATGATACAAAAGCTGTATACCTAAAGTTAAAAGAAATAAATAAGCAAGATAAAATATTAAAAGGCGTTTTTGATTTTGATAGGATTGGCATCTTTGGTCATTCAGTAGGTGCTGCAACTGCTGGGCAGCTATCTTATGATACTAAGTTTATTAAAGCAGGTATAAATTTAGATGGTTTTCAATTTGGAGATTTATTACAGCATACATTAAAAGTCCCTTTTATGTTTGTTTCGAGTAATGATAGAAATAACAGATACCTACGAGCACTTACTTTTAGGGATAAATCTGTTACCTCAAGTTACCAAGTAATACTTAAAGGTTTTACGCATAGCAACTTTACTGATTTGGATTATTTTTTGAGTGGTAATAATAAAAAAGTTACTATCCAACGTGACTTAATTAGATTTTTTTTCGATAAATATTTAAAGGGGAGTGAGATAACAATGAAAGATATGGAAAAGAGATATTCTGAGATTAAAATATCACATGGTAATTAAATTAGTTTTATGGTTTTATTTAGAAAAATTAAAAAGAGTAAAACATTTAAGGCATTAAGCCTTATTTTAGGTGGCATACTTGTTTGTATTATTCTACCAGTTCTTTTTAAGTTTTTACTTTTTAAACCAATTATTTCTTTATTTATTAAAGATGATACTTTGGTTAAAAGTATTACAGGTTTGTTGAGTATTACTATTTTACTCCTATCTTATAAAGTATTTTACAGTTTTTTTGAGAAGCGCCACGTTACTGAAATGAGTTTTAAAAATTTTACAAAGCCGTTGTTTATTGGTTGGGGAATAAGTTTTGGGTTGATATCGATGCTTTTTTTAATACTTTACTTGACCAATCATTATAAAGTTATACGTGTTAATAATTTTATTACTGTAATAGAACCTCTCATATTATTTGTTGTCATGGGTGTTTTTGAAGAGATAATTTTTAGAGGTATTATTTTTAGGATAACAGAAAATATGTTGGGTACTTTTTATGCACTTTTAATCTCATCTTTACTATTTAGTGTAATGCACTTTGCCAACTCAGGATTTAGCCTAATAAGTGGAGTAGCAATATTTTTGCATTTAGGTCTTTTAACAGGGATACTCTTTTCTTTAACAAAAAACATTTGGTACCCTATATTTTTGCATATAGGTTGGAACTTTTCCTTTGTTTTTTATGGTGTTACTTTGTCGGGAGGTAATGAATTTAGTACTTTTTTAGTTGGTACATTAACAGGTCATAAAATATTAATTGGAGGGACTTTTGGACCAGAGGATTCTATAATTACAATTTTATTAAGTCTTATTGTTTTTGGTTTTTTATTATATAAAAAAGGAAACAATAGTAAAATTTTATCTAAACTTTAGAATGAATTATTTTTTAATACCCTTGCAGTTATATTTTATGAAACAAAATGGAGGGTATGACGAACACCTTATAACCTGCTTGAATGTTTGTTGTTTTGTTGCCATTATTCTTATGGAAACGGATTTAAGAGAGGGCAAATGCAAAGAGTAAATACCACCTTTTTGGTGGTTTTTACTGAGCGAAATGGAAAGTTCTATGGAATGGGGAGCTAGCGTAATGGAATAGTGTTGGAGACTGTGGGGGATTATTCCTTTTTGAATTTTAATAAACTAACATTTACAATGTTAATTATTTTGTATATATGATTTTTGGTATTACTTTTAAGTTCATGATTTATTTCTTTCAATAATTTTCTATCAGGGATATTTAATAGTAGTAATGGTTTAATTTTATTTAAATTTAAAACGTTGTTTTCAGAAAGTCTTTGAATGTCTTTTGCCAATTTATCAAAATGGCATTTAATCTTTATTTTTAACTTAGCCTTGGAAGTGTTTATTTTATACATTTTTGTTTCCATAATGTGTATTAAATTATTTGTTTCAAAGACACAATCAATTTCAATGTCGTTCAAAAAAGTTTGATTCGTTTTAAATTGGATACCAAGTTCTTCTAATTTATAATTTAGTGCATCTTGTAATAAACCATCCTTTTCCTTAACTACTTTATATATTTCAATATGAAGTTTGTAAGGCACAAAATGTGAGTCCATTTGAACAAATAGGACACCTAAATCAGATAATTTATTTGGATCTAAACACAACTGAAATACCCCCTTTGTAAGTGACAGGTTCACAATTTGAACATTCAATAATACCTCCAATTTTGGTATAAGGAAGTATTCCGTTTATTCTTAAAGTTTATAATGTTCCTGAGCTAATTTTTAGGGGTTTCATCAGCTCGGCTGACTTTAAATATTTTTTGGTACTTGCCGTATACGTTGTATTTAATAATTTCTTAATGACGTCTAATAATTCGATTTTGAATTCTCTTAGGTCATCTGTTGTAATAATTTGTGTTGGCATTTTTTAAATGTGTTTTGTGTTACTTAAATTAATTTTTAGTGATTTGACTTTCATTGTGCAAAACTGCTAAGTTTTAATGAGTAATTTTCGGTAGTTGAATGGTACTACCGAAAAAATTTAACATTCGAAAAATGGTAAATCACAAATTTACAAATGATTAGGGTTTTTATAAATCTGAATTAATTTTTTCACAAGACTTAATTTCAACTGATTTAGGATTTTTGTATTATCTTTTTCACGTAATTTAATTTCGCTAAATATTTTATAGATATTTCTTAAGTCAATGTCAAAAAGTTCTTTACAAATATTACTTAGCTTTTTCTACATCTATTTTAATTAACTCATTATTAATAAAATTACATTATTATTATTATTATTATCAACAGTTGCAATTAATGGTGAGAAATGAATTTGCCTTCCATTTAAAATTAAAAAATTGAATAAATAACATTCAAAAAATATAACTGAATTCTTTTTATTAAACTAAAGTTCAATCTTAATGTAATTTGTTAATTTTAAAGTTTTAAACTAATTTAAAGAAACAAACATGAAAGCATTTTTAACAATTGGACTTTTAATTTTATCTAATACATTTATGACAATTGCTTGGTATGGCCATCTTAAATTTTCTGAATGGAAATGGTTTAATAAGTTAGGCTTAGCCTCAATTATAATCATCAGTTGGGGAATTGCGTTATTCGAATATATGTTTCAAGTACCTGCAAACAAAATTGGATTTAAAGAAAATGGAGGCCCTTTTTCTTTAGTTCAATTAAAAGTGATTCAAGAAGTTATAACTTTAATCGTTTTTATTGTTTTTACCACAATTATTTTTAAAAATGTGACTTTTAAAACAAATCATTTAATTGCTTTTATTTTATTAATTCTTGCAGTTTACTTTATGTTTAAGGAATGAATTTTTTATAAAATAAAATATCTTAGAATTTTTATAAATTAATTTGAATTGAAAAGATTAAATGGAGAAAACTAACCACAACTAAATTTATTTCTACTTAAAAATTGTAATTAAATTGAGAGCTTTTTTTGAGTTTATAAACCTTAATGGATTGAGAGTTAAAAAAATGATTTATTCTAAATTGAGTAGTACTCTATCAGATTGAGTATTATATATGTATAATTTTAGTACAATAGTAGAATTGAAAATTGTAATGGCCAGATTTCTAAGCACAAAAATGGAATGCCACTAGATTGCAACAATGCGTATAAAAAATTACTTTATTATGATAACTGAAAAATTTAAACTAATTTTAAATCTAATTAAAAGGCTATTAAAATTTCGATTTCAATCTCGCAACTTTTCATGCTCTAAACCGTTGGGAATTCTAATAAAAAAGAATTTAATTTTATGTAGAAATTAAGTCTGCCTTGAATATGAGGCTTTTGGTATTTAAAAAAAGTGATTTCCTCTCTTTTGAGTTGAAACCACTTTTTCTGAGTTCTAATCTTAATTGCATTAAGCAATTTTTAGATATTCTAATATTTTCTTTTAGTTTGCTAAATTTATTGAGGTTTGAATTTTTTACATCAATGATTTTTTTATCAAAATCATCAATAATCATGACATTTTTTTTCATTTTAATTTTTAATCTTTTAAAAGCGATTAAAAATAATCAAACTTCACCAAATAGCATTAATTAATAGCTAATAATTTGAACCTATTGATTTTCTATTAGTTAGGTCTGTATTTTCAGTATTTTCCTTTAAAATTGTTCTTAAAGCATTCATATCATCACTGACTTTTCTGTCTAAAATTTTTGCATAATGCGGTGTAGTTTTTAAAGATTTATGCCCTAACATTTTACTTACAGATTCGATAGGCACACCATTGGTTAAGGTTACAGTGGTTGCAAAAGTGTGACGTGCTAAGTGAAAGGTTAAATTTTTTATAATCTCACATAAATCGGCAATTTCTTTTAAATCGGTATTCACCTTTTGTTTGCTAAGTACAGGAAGTAGTGTTTGGTCATTGATAACTTCTGCGTGTTCTGCATATTTTTCTAAAATTGAAGCTGCTGTTGGTAAAATAGGAATGTTACTTCTTGTATCTGTTTTAGTACGCTTGATTTTAATCCATCTTTCAACATCAATATCCTATAACTAAGTCATTTTCGCAAAGTTTTTTTTATAGGTATAAGCTAATCCTGTAAAGCAACAGAAAATGAATATATCTTTTACTTGGTCAAGTCTTTTGGTGTGTAAATCTTTTTCAAGAATCTTTTGAATTCTCTCTTCCGATAAAAATTCTCTTTCCACAATTTTTAATCAAGCTTTACAATTGAAGAATGTGTCTTTACTTATCCAATCATTAGCATATGCGATGCTAATTATCTTTTTAAAGTTTGTAATGTATTTAATAGTTGTATTGTGGCTACAATTCCTTATTGTTTTAAGGTAATATTCAAAACCAGTAATAAATTTATGGTCTATATCTTTAACAGGAATATCTTCAACATTATTCTAGAGTAAAATCTTTTTCAATAAGTTTTTTAACCTATTTGTTATGTTCTTTAAAAATTTCAAGCAATATTTTATTAGCTTCGTTCTTGCCTAAGTAGTAATTTCTAATTTTTTCAGCAGGGTAGGAGGTGTCATTTTCAACAAAATTTTGATGTATTTTGTATATTTTATTTTGAATTATGACTATATATTGATTAATCTTTTTGGACTCTTCGGAATGACCTTTTGCACTTCCAGTTTGACTACATCTATTTATTAATGTTTTTCTGATGCTAAGCTTGGAACGTTTTCCATTCACAGTGATTCTGAAATAAATATTGGCCTTGACATTAGAGTAGACTTTACTTTTTTAATATAAAAAAGTAGGGAGAAAGAATTTTTTATAGGTGTCTGCAATTTTTACACTATAAATTAAAAAAATAATAATTTAAGCAACCTATATAAATTCCTTTAAAATCATAGGGTTTGTTGTAGTTAGGTGTCAGTTGTTGTATAAAAAAAGTGACACCTATCTAGCCCCTTTTAGCTTGATTTAGTTTGATTTTATTTGAGAAGTCACTAAAACTAAAAAGCCCATGAACTTAGTGTTTGTGGGCTTTTAGTGAAATTTATTATTTTCTCAGCGGAGAAAGAGGGATTCGAACCCCCGGAGGTGTGACCCTCGCCGGTTTTCAAGACCGGTGCATTCGACCACTCTGCCATTTCTCCAGTGGTATGCATATGGAGGCGGTGTTAATCGCATTCGACCT
>Ga0256834_1001132_pt1 | contig 18590 bp, 18 predicted proteins | sample 4281140metaG_FD_190536 | JGI IMG/M metagenome (GOLD analysis project Ga0256834, IMG submission 190536) | Hydrothermal vent microbial communities from East Pacific Rise, Pacific Ocean - 4281-140 | ecosystem: Environmental > Aquatic > Marine > Hydrothermal vents | place: Pacific Ocean: East...
AATTATTTTATTTGTAAATCAATCATAATCAGCTAATTGATTTTTTGATATGTCAATTTCTTCAATTTGATCATTTAAATTATCTAAATGAATGGCAAGTTGTTTACTGATTTTTATAAGATAATCCGTATCATTAGCGGTAACTTCAATTGCCTTGATGATCTCATTTTTTGCATTTCTAAAAGTAAGCAGGTCATTATCTGAATAACCATAAGGATATTGTTCTTTTATGGCTTCAATTATTCCTGTTGTGATATTACGATAACTAATAATTACCCTATTCATGACATTTCAATTAAAATTTAACAATGATGCAAAGTTTAAAGATTATGCAATCTTAAACAGATTTTCGGTTTAATTATTATATGATTTAGGTCTCAATTTAATTATTTTAATAAAATTAACAAAATACCTCGATGTTTCTATCTTATCAATTGTTTATTTCAAGAAAGATTTATTTAAGTGTAAGTTAGTTCATTGTTTTTCGCCTAAAAAAAGGTAATCTAAAATTGAATGAGAATGAGATTAGAAATTAGGAAGTATATTTTTTTACTATTGGTTTTCTTATTGAGTATAAATAAGGTTATTGGTCAGGAAAAAGTTGATTTTGAAAAAGATAAAGCATTTCAGTTGCTGGATTCATTGTGGGAAAATCCTACAAGTTTTTTTAATAAAAGTGATAAAAACTGGAGGTTGCTTTGTGAAAACCTTGATAATGTTGACCTGAATAAATTAAACCATATATCTCAGTCTATTTTTTATGGTAAAGATGCAAGAATTTTAAATCAGAATGAAGCATCCGTAGGAACACTCGGGTCTTTTAATAAAATGGCACATAAAAAAAAGGCTAAGGAATTTAGTAAAAAAATGAGAAAGGGGTTTCGTAATTATAAACTGTACCCAAATAACAAAGTAATTTTAATGGAGGGTGACTCCTGGTTTGAATACCCGGTTTTTTTAAAAGATATAACAGATAATCTTATGTATGATGATCAACTCGCTGTATATAGCATGGCTTCCGGAGGGGACTGGGTATCAAATATGATTTCTAACCATCAGTATCAGTTTGAGTATATGAAATTAAAACCAGATGTATTTATTATAAGTGGTGGGGGTAATGATATTTTGGGAGATAACAGGTTGGCAAGTTTTGTAAATTTCATCCCAATCAAAAAAAATTCTGAGTTTTTGGTTAACTACAGAAATTATGTAATCCTTAGGTCTAATTCTAAACCTGTACCCATGTGTAATGCAACTTTCTGTCCTACAGAGTACCATGCTTATATAAATAAGATGCCAGAATTCAATAAAAAAATTGATACACAAATTGTTGACAGAATTGTCAATGGAAGAAGGTTTTTAAATAAAAGTTATTATCGCTGGCTGGTTTCTTTAAAACTGGAATATAAAATATTGTTTGAATCCTTAAAGAAATTAGATGAAGAACGATTTAAATCTTTGATGATCATCACGCAGGGATATGATTATTCGGTTCCAAGTTTTAAAGAAAAATTTGGGAAAAGTATGTTTTCAAAAAATGGAGTGTGGTTGAAGGAGCCACTAATGATGAAAGGAATTACCGATCCTGAAACCCAAAGAGATATCATAATGACCTTGATATTTGATTTTAATGAAATGATTATTGAATTGGGAAAAGAGTTTGAAAACATTCATCATATTGATACACGGGGTTTTACTGCTTATCTGGAAACCAAAGAGGGAAAGAAACACGGAAAGTATTGGTTTGATGAAATTCATCCTAAATCAAATGTGTATCAAAAAATAGCAGATTCGTATAAAGCTCTAATTTTTCATGAGTTTAAAGAACCTCATAAAGTTGTAAATGTAATTCAGTATCATGCATTGGGTAATCAATACTAAAATATATAAAAATATAAAAAACCTTTTATGCTATTTCCATTTTTATAAAGGTGATTTCGGGTCGCATACCCAATCTACCGGGAAAACCAAGCCATCCCAGCCCTCGGTTGACATATAAATATTGTTTCTCTTGTTTATGCATCCCAGCCCAGTGTTTGTATTTGTATTTGATCGGGCTCCATTTTTTATTTTTAAGGTTGATTCCTGCCTGCATTCCATGCGTATGTCCCGAAAGGGTTAAAGAAATATTTGTTTTATGTACTACTTCTTCATCCCAGTGAGTTGGGTCGTGTGATAATAAAATTTTAAATGGTATTTCATCTACATTTTCCATTGTTTTTTGCAGATCTCCATATTGTTTAAATGGTGGGTTTCCCCAGTTTTCTACACCTAAAACAGCTATTTTATCCCGTTGAATTTCAATAATCTCTGATTCATTCATCAATAGTTTAAATCCTATTTTTTTGTAAAAATATTTAATAGATTCCAGGTTAGATTTTTTCTTTGCAGGTGATTCCCATTCACTATAATCTCCATAATCATGGTTGCCTAAAACGGCATATTTTCCTTTTTTGGCAATTAATTTGCTCATTACTTCTGTCCAGCCTTTTAATTCCCATGCAAAATTATTCACCAGGTCACCAGTAAAAAAGATAAAATCAGGTTCTAATTGATTGATCAGATTTACAGCTCTGTCTAAAATGGGATATCTAAAATTGAAACTTCCTAAATGTAAGTCGGATATATGAACTATACGAAGATTATCAAAACTATTGGGTAAGTCTTTACATTCAATTTTAGAATGGTGAATTTTAAAGCGATATAGTGACCTGAATATTCCGTAAAGTATTACAAAAAAAGGTAAAAACCCAGATAAAACTCCAATGATGGGAATTATGATCAGAGATTCAGTATTTGAAAATGCATAATTGGTAAAATACAATATGGAGATAACGATTACAAAAATGATCTTAGGGACAAAGGATGATATCACTAAGCCATATAAAGATGAAATAATCAATTGTTTTCTTTGCGGATGGATTTTATCCAAACGAATCTTCAATATAATAATGGATGTGATCAATCCGATAGAAAAAAACCAAAAAGCAAAAAAAAGAATATTTTTTAGAAGTGGAGCCGTGACACTTTGCAGGATAGATTGTAACCAATAAAAAGCCAGTATATCAATGAAAAGAATTCCTGCGCAAAGCAGTAAGATGATATAAAATGGGTAAGATCTCATGGCGTTGTTTAATTTTTCTTTTTTAACTGTCTCCTTTTATCTTTTAATGCCCAGTAGATTCCCTTTACATCTGAAACCCATTTATCATACATGGTAATTAATATCACTTCTTCAATGGTTTCAATAAAACCAAGAATAATCATAAAGTAGAACAGATAATAATTTGGTCCAAAAAATAAGGATGATAAAATAAATAGAGCCTGCATCACAGCAGATGACTTAGCCAGGTAAGTATGAAAGGCAGTAGCTTTACCATATTTTTTAAAGGCAATAAGCATTTGAAAAAGGTAAGGAACAAAAGCAATCAAAATTAAGATGTAATTCTCTTTAATGAAGTCAAATTCAAATAAAAACAATCCAATTAATCCGATGGAAAAAGTTATTTGATCTCCCATAGAATCCAGTTGTGAACCTCTGGGGCTGGTAATATTAAGTTTTCGTGCAAGATATCCGTCGATCATGTCTGTACTGTAACTAATCAACAGCATCCATGTAAAAAATTCCTGTTGGCCATGATATAGAAGAATCAGTAAAAATGGAGCAGCAGCAATACGATAAAATGAAAACCAGTCTGCTATATTGAAATTTTTGAAAGTAAGCATATAAATCTAATTTAAAAATCATCCATAAATGAATTGTATACTAATTCACTTAAAGTTATAAATTTTATCAATATGTTTTACTAAAATCAGATATTATTTTTGATCCATGTTGTGCAGTCTTTAAAATTATCGAATAAATGCTCATTGGGAATTAGATCGGGAATAATGTCAATAGATTGCATTAAATATGCGGGTTGATTTTGTATACCAACCAATAATTGTTTTATATTATTCTTTTCCAGATCAAGTAAAACATCTTCCATTGCATACAAACCAGACTGATCGATATAAGGCACCTTTTCCATACGAATAATAACATAATCTGCTGATTCCGGAATTTGTTTTGCAAGCGCCTGAAAATGGCTCGTTGATCCAAAAAAGATAGGTCCTTTGATATGCTTTATGAACACTTTCTTTTTGAGTTCTTCAGGGAAATTAGTTTCATCATCCCATGCTTTTTCTTCCTCCAGACTTTTTACATCTGATTTTTCTGCAGTGGAATCCCCCATTTTTTTCATAAACACCAAAGATGCAATGATCAAACCAATACCAACTGCATAAACTAAATTCCAGAATGTTGAAAGCAATAAAACAACAATCATGATCACTACTTCTGCTACAGGGATATTTGGTATTGCTTTTAAACCTTTGTAATCCATTACTCCAAAACCAACTGTAATTAAAATCCCTGCAAGAACAGCAGCCGGTATTTTTGATGCAATTGGTCCGAGAGCCAATAAAACTACCAATAAAAAGACACCGGTAACCATTCCTGATAAACGGGTTTTTCCTCCTGCATTGATGTTAACTACGGTTCTTATTGTTGCTCCAGCACCTGGTAAACCACCAAAAATTGCAGCAATACTGTTACCAATACCCTGTCCGATTAATTCCTTATTCGGATTGTGATTTGTTTTGGTCATATTATCTGCAACTACCGAAGTGAGTAATGAATCAATAGCTCCTAAAAATGCCAGTGTAATAGCTGTAAAAATATAGGGAGATACCATACCCAGGTCAAAATTTGTAAAGATCCCAAAATTTGGAATTGGGAATCCACCCGGTATTTCTTCAATGGGTCTGTAATTTAAATTCGCAAATATGGCAACCCCTGAAACAACTAATAATGCCACTAATGTGGAAGGTATTTTTGTTGTAATTCGTTTAAATCCATAAATAATAATAATGGTAGATAGTGCCAGAATTAACTCTAAATAATTGATGTTTTGTAAAGCTCTGGGGATACTTTTAACAGCTCCAATCACACCTGAAGTTTCCTTGCTTGCCAATGTTTGTGATTCTTTTAAAATAGTGTTTTGGTCAATTTCACCAGCCCTTTTTATTGTTTCTTTAAAATTTTCCAATACTAAAATTCCATTATCTACTTCTTCATCCAGAATATTACGAATAATCATTTCCTCTGCTTTGGGTTTGAACTGGTCTACAAACTGCTGATCGTCTTCAACATAATATCCCATGATAGGAAGCAAATTAGTAATGATAATAATAAGCCCAATTGCAGTCATAAATCCCGAAACAACAGGGTAAGGAATGTATTTGATATACTTACCAAGCCCAATAGTTCCTAGTAAAATCTGAAATAATCCTGCCATCACAAATACTGTAAGAATTGCCGGTAAAGCGCGACTCACATCACCATCATTCACCTGTACAATACCAGCGATCATTACCATACTTACCGCTGTTAATGGTGCGGTAGGTCCTGAGATCTGGGTAGCTGTCCCACCAAAAAAGGCTGCAAAAAAACCAAGAAAAATAGCACCATACAATCCAGCACTTGGACCTAAACCTGATGAAACACCAAAGGCAAGTGCTAATGGTAGTGCTACAATTCCCGCTGTTATACCTCCAAAAGTATCCCCTTTTATATTTGAGAAAAGATTTTTCATTTTGATGAGTTTAAATTATTTAGAATTAATCAGGTAAACCAAAAGTTTCTACAACATAATCTAGGTCTTTATCACCACGACCACTTAAATTTACAAGTATAGATTGTTTAGGATTCTTTTTAGCTAATTTGAAGGCGTAAGCAACTGCATGGGCACTTTCCAAAGCAGGAATAATTCCTTCGAGTCTGCTCAATTCAAAAAATGCATCAATGGTTTCCTGGTCATTGATACTGTCATAAGTAACTTTTTTCAGATCTTTTAGCATGCTGTGCTCTGGTCCAACTCCCGGATAATCCAAACCACTGGCAATAGAATGTACCGGTGCAGGATTTCCTTCCTCATCCTGTAAAGTATAACATTTAAATCCGTGAATAACACCAGGAGTTCCCTTAGTCATGGTTGCAGCATGTTCTCCGGTTTTAAATGATTTACCACCGGGTTCAATTCCGTATAGGTGGCATTCTTCTTCTTCAAGAAAAGCAGAAAATATTCCCATTGCATTACTTCCACCACCAACACAAGCTACCACATTATCTGGTAATTCACCTGTCATTTCATAGAATTGCTCTTTGGCTTCAATTCCTACAACACGTTGAAAATCACGTACCATCATTGGAAAAGGGTGAGGTCCAACCACTGATCCAATACAATACAAGGTTGTTTCCGGATCTTTTAAATATGCATCAAAAGCACTGTCGACAGCTTCTTTTAATGTTTTTAAACCATGTGTTACCGGGATTACGGTTGCTCCAAGAATTTTCATTCGTTGTACATTTGGAAACTCTTTTGCCATATCAACTTCTCCCATATGGATCTCACATTGCAATCCAAAATAAGCGGCAGCAGTTGCCAGAGCAACACCATGCTGACCGGCACCGGTTTCTGCAATCAGTTTCTTTTTACCCATATATTTTGCCAATAACGCCTCACCCATACAGTGATTTAGTTTGTGAGCACCTGTATGATTCAGGTCTTCACGCTTTAAATAGATCTGACCACCATATTTATCTGAAAGTCGACTACAGTGAAATACCGGTGTTGGTCTTCCCTGAAAATGTTTTCGAATATTTCTTAATTCTGAAATAAATTTATGGGATTTACTAATAGAATAATAAGCATCATTAATTTTTTTCATTTCTTTTTCAAGATGTGGAGGTATAAAAGCTCCGCCATATTCCTTAAAAAATCCATCCTTATCCGGGTACGTTTTGAAATAATTTTTTGACATTTTTCTATATTTTAAAGGTGAATGATTACAATTTGAAAATTAATCTGTGAAAATAATCAATTTAAGTATATTTTCAATCGATTTTTTATAGTTTTGATATTTTAAATATAGTAAATTATCTTTAAATATATTTTATGTTAATTATAGGTATTGCCGGAGGAACCGGAAGCGGAAAAACAACGGTTGTAAATCAAATATTAAATGAACTGCCATCTGCAGAGGTAACTGTGATTTCTCAGGATTCCTATTACAGTAAAAATGATAATTTATCGTATAAAGAAAGATGTGGAATTAATTTTGATCACCCAAGGGCAATTGATTTTGATTTGTTAATTAATCATATGAAAGAATTAAAAAAAGGGAATGTAATTGAGCAGCCTATCTATTCTTTTGTAACCCATAACAGAAGTTCAGATACCATCATCACTCACCCGAGGAAAGTTGTAATTGTGGAAGGAATTTTAATTTTCACAAACAAGGTTTTAAGAGATTTGATGGATATTAAAATATTTGTTCATGCAGATTCTGATGAAAGGCTCATAAGAAGATTAAGAAGAGATATCAAAGAAAGAGGAAGAAGTATTGAAGAGGTTCTACAACGGTATCAAGATACTTTAAAACCTATGCATCAGCAATTTATAGAGCCGACCAAGAATTATGCTGATATCATAATTCCAAATGATAAATACAATACAGTTGCAATTGATATTGTTAGAACTGTAATTAATGAGAGGTTGAAAGATGACATTTAAACAAATCAAAGAAAACAAGACTGTTAAGTTTTTTACAAATAAGTATGTAATATTCCTTATAGTTTTTATTGTCTGGATGACTTTTTTCGATGAAAATTCTTTTTTAAATCATCGGGAACTGAATAAAGAAATAGAAAAGCTGGAAGATGCCAATAAATATTATCGCAGTCAGATTGAAGCAGATAGTAAAATTATTGAAAACCTGAACAATCCTGATTCATTAGAAAAATATGCCCGTGAAGAATATAAAATGAAAAAGGCTAATGAGGATATTTATATTATTGAATATGATACGGTAGAAAAAAATTGATAGAAAAATATTTTATTACAAAAAAAGCCTGTTATCATTTTACTGAAAACAGGCTTTTTGGTTTTTGTTTAAATGATATGCTTTAAAATTTTCGACTTCTTTTTTAGAGGTTTTAATTCTTTTTCCATCAATTTATTATACTTTTTGTAATCTTTACCCATTAGATCCTTAAGATCTTTATCCGTATCATTTTTTAATGATTTAAGTGCTTTAACTTTATCGTTTTCCGTTTTATCACTATCTAAAATATCGTAAATTCTATCAACACGTCCTTCATTATATTTATGAAGTTCAGCTGTTTTATAGTTAGATAATTTTAAATCATTAACCGCATTTAAGGTATTCAATAATACTGCTTTTGGTACATTTTCTTGTGCAATTACTTTATTTCCAATAGATATAAATAATAGAACAACTGTGATAATGGCTAATTTTTTCATATAAAATTTATTTTAGTGTATTTTATTCATGTAAAGTTACGTTTAATTATCAATGATTCAAAAACATAATATTGAAAAAACGAAACTTATGATTCTTAGTTTTTATTGCTTGATCACTTTAAAAGTTCCTTGTTTTCCATTGATATCTTCTATTTTTATCAAATAAATTCCTTTAGGAAATTGGTGAAGATTAATACTGTTATTTTTAAAGATCTTTCCGCTTAGCTGCTGACCAAACATATTAAATATTTCAATTTGTTTGAATTCTATACTATTTGGATTGGAGATAATTATCGTACCATTGGTTGGATTTGGGTATAAATGAATATTTTGTGTGATGAAATGATCATCTACTGCTAATAAATTACTGTATTTACTAAAAATATAAGCCAGCAAATCTTTGCGTTGGTTGGCATTATTTACTCCTTCAATTGCAAAAGCAAGATATTCAATACCACCATTATTATTCTGATAACTAATTCCGGCAATACCGGTAGAAGAACTTACACTCTGGTAGGTAAATGATTTTACAGAACCATTTTTTGTTTGAATAAGGTCAGGGTAATTGTTATTTAAAATATTACCGCTTGTATCCAGATTGTAGCTGATATTATTGTTGTCAATTACTTTAAAATTATTTGGGGTAGGATTGTCTTTGATATAACTTGCCTTTAAATAATTTTCATAGAATGCTTTATCTGTAGCATCTCCCTTTTCAACAAGATCCCAGCCAATTTCATTTCCGGAAACGATAAAAACGCCATTATTATCAATAAAATCTTTTACTTTGGTTTGTTCTGATTTGTTAAAAGTATCATCGACAGTACTTTCATCCAGAAGCATCCAAATTACAAATTTATACGCATTCAAATTTGTCAAACCGTTTATAACTGCATCATTGGTTGTTGAAGAAAAGGTTCTTCCTAACTCCGTCATGGGATATTGGTATTGTTTAATTCCCTCAAAGGTTTCTCTTTCAATACCATCTACAATAATAAATTCTGATGTTTCTTCACTTGGAATAGCAGCCAATGGGCTGGATTTTTCTGAAATACCATCATCATTTATTGCTTCAATTTTAAAATAATACACAGTTCCATTAGTAAGATTATCTATCGTGATAGCAGTCTCAGTGCTTTCTGTAAATTTTTGATAATTAACGTTGTCGGTGCTTTTATAAACACCATATTTTTTCACATTGTTGTCCGGACTAATATGGATGGTGATTTTTTGAGAACCACTGCGAATTACACTAAACGATTCTGGTTTCTCGGGTATATTACTATTTGCTATATAACATGCATAATTGGCTACATCTGTACGAATTGTTTGTAATTTATTATGCAAATTAGCACCTGGGCAGGAAGTAGAAGTGCAGTTGGCATCCGGATACTGATCAAAACCATCTCTGTGCCCAGAAATGTGTTGCATGTTGCCATTTAAAGCACTTACATAACTACTTGTAAGTACATCAATATTTTTATCTGTTGCGTCCCATGCAATCAGATCTTTTAAAGCCTGCATGCCGATAGAAGAGGGCTGCGTAGAACCTTCATAATTTCCGATAAAACAAATTCCGGTGGCAATAGCATTCATACATGGTGAATGTGCACCACGGATACGATCACCTCTGCCTTCATAAACCACACCATTCGGATCAACCAGCCAGTTGTAACCTATATCTGACCATCCGCGGCTGTTGACATGATAATCCCAGTAACTGCGCACTACAGCAGCAAAATCAGAACTGCTGGTTTGTCCGGCAGAATGATGAACTACAATATGCGTAGGGTTGATGGTAGATGGATTGGAACTTTTCGGACAATCGCCTGACGGACACCAGTCACTTCTTCCCTGAAAGGCAGGTTGCATACATCCTGCAAGAGATTGCTTTTTTGAATAATTATTTGATGTTTTATCTGTTAGGTTTTTAGTGAATTCGGGTAAGAATAATCTAAATACAAACTTTGACTGGTCCGCTTTATCTACTTTAAATTGTATATCCTGAAAAGCTTTTTCAATAAAAACAGCTCCTAAACTTACACGGTCAATATCTTCTCCTTCATGCGGTTTAGGAAATGCAAACCATTCGCTCCAACTATTATTGTTTTTTGTTCTGTAATAGGTGGTTCCGCTAAATGTTTGATTTTTAGTATAACCACTTAATAAAACAAAAGGAGAAGTGTTTTTATAATTTACATTTAAAATACTACTTTTTGCTCCAATATAATTATCATTCAAATGGTATTGCTGCGTGAATTCAATACTTTTGTCCTGTGCATTGATGAAAAACAAAGGACAGATAAACATTAAAAAAAGTAAATAATGTTTTATTTTTGATAGAGTAGCTTTATGCATAAGTTTACGTTTTTGTGCATTTTATAATGGTAAATCTACACTAAAAAAATGTTTTCTTAAAATGAACTAGTCAAATACTTATAAAACAGCATAAATAATACCAATAAACACTGTTAAAAAAGTAATTATTAAACCTTTCCAAAAATTATGTGCCTTTTTTAATTCCATAAATTGAAAGGCAACCAGAACAAATTTAATCCCGCTAAGGACAAGAATAATGAGCCCGACAAGTTTAAGATCACTATAATAATTGGAAAAAAATGCAGTAGTTATTGTTAAAAATATCAATATGGTCAGGGTGTAAATATCTTTTTTTTGCATGGCTATAGAATTAAATAAATTACAGGAAATAGCAATAACCAGATGAGATCACACATATGCCAGAATGCTGCTCCCGCCTCCAGATCTTCCGTTTCCAGTTTTTTTAGTGTAAATTTAAAAATAATCAAAATAACCAAACCAACCAATACATGAATGACATGAAAACCAGTTAGTAACCAGTAAAAAGTAAAAAAAGTGTTGTGATCAATAAGGTAACCATTTTCAATTTTATGGTAATATTCAAATGATTTAAGGATTAAAAACAAAACTCCTCCCAGCATGGTTAAATTTAAATAGACAGATGCTTTATCAAAGTTTCCTTTTTTAAAGAGATGTACCGTTGTTGCCATAAAAAAACCACTTGTAAGTAAAAATATGGTATTGGTTGCTCCGAAGCTGGCGTTTAAAAGCAAACGAGACTGATGAAACAATTCAGGGTCTTCTTTGCTCATAAAAACCAATGCGATCAAAGCCATACCAAAAGTTAAGAGTTCTACCGATATCAAAATCCATATTAATATTCCTCCGGGAGGATAATAAAAATTTTTGTGATCAATGATTTCTGTTTTCATAAATCGAGAATTAAGAGTTTAAATTTAAATGTACTGCTACTAAAATAGTTTAATTTTTTATAATTAATAAGCGTTTTGATAAACAGGAAAAAAGATTTTAATTTGTAATGTATTTACTGATAAAAGATTCTTTTTTTACATTAACACATTAACACTAATCCCAATCTAGTAACCTTTGTTCTCCAGTTAATTTTTGAATATCTGTAATATCTTGTGACATTTCAATAACACCTTTGTAATTTTTATCTTTGTCACGAATAGCAAAATATCGAACGTGGATCATTTTTCCTTTAAAATTGAACCAGAATTCAGCAACATCTCTATTACCAGCTTTAAATTCTTCTACAATTTTAATCACCATATGAACACTTTTTGGTGGATGGCAAAATTTGACCTCTCTACCAATAATTCCTTTACTTCTTGGAAAAACTCTGTCGTCACCACGATTATAAAAAACCACTTTGTCATTTTCATCTACGTAAGTAATATCAATGGGCAAGAACCGAAGTAATAAATTCACCTGTTCAGGAGTCATATAACCTTCGTCATAGTGAAAAGTGTTTTCAAGAGAAAAAGTAAGTTTTCTACTTTTTGTATCCATACTTGGATGCACATAGGCAGCTTCTTCAACAGCGGGATAGGGTGTAGGTTTGTTTGTTAGCATCCAGCCAATTTCTTCATCACCAATATAAAATTCTTTCCAGTCTTCTTCTGATAATAATTCCATAGCATTTGGAAACAAACGATTGTCTTCAATGTCCATTAATCTTCTTAAGCCATCTAATAAATAGGGTATATTTTCTATGATTTTACCTGTGTTTTTTTCTGAATTATAACCGTTTAATAATCGTATCTGATCTCTTAAATTATCGTGAAAAGACCACATTCCTTGACTCGGACCTTCCCAACCATGCTTTTCTAAATAAGGGAACAACTGATTTTCTTTTCTTGCAAAACGCTTTTCAATGGTGGATAATTGATTGAATATATTGAAATATTTTTGGAAATCTTTTGTAATATCAACTTTTTCCAGTTCAGATAAAAGTGTATGAATTAGATCACTTTCTTCATAATATACCTTTACGGGGTGCCCTTCAGATAATTTATCAACGGCTGGTTTGAATGTATTCATTATTATATTTTCATTTAAAATCGGAGTACAAAGATATTAATAAAATACTTTTTAGTCTTTTATTTTGCTCTTTTTTTAAAAGAAAATAACATGTAGATATCACACTGATAATGATTAATTTAAATGAGATATGTATAGATTTAATCCTTGATATTATCTGCAATAAAGAATACAATTGCAAAGCCAAAAGAAATTATTGCGGTAATCAGAACATATTTCATATAAGGCCACCCTACAAAATCTCCTATAGAAGCGATGATTGCTAATTGTAATCCGATGCCCAGGGCTATTTTTACTTTTTTTGTCATGATTTATGTTTTATCCTGTCGTACAGTTTTGCCAAGGATTGTAATAATTCCACAGGAGTGGTAAGAATTTCATAATGATTTGCACCGAACATTTGTGGTAAATAGTATTTGGCATTGGCTTCAATGGCCAAAGCATAGGAATTGATATTTCGTTCGTTTAACTCTCTTAAGGCCTGTTTTACATCATTTATTCCGTATTTTCCTTCGTACTTATCGTAATCATTTGGTTTGCCATCTGAGATCAATATGATCCATTTGTTATCGCTATTGCGTTTATCCAATAACGCACCGGAATGACGTAAAGCCGTACCAATTCGTGTGTAGCCTTCCGGTTGAACCGAACCCACTTTAAACTTAGCTTTATCCCAACTTTCATCAAATCCTTTGATGGTTAAATAGGTGGCATAATTTCTGGTTTTTGAATAGAAACAATCAATAGAAAAATCAACATTGAACTCATTTAAAATTTCTCCAAATAATATAGAAACCTGTTTTTCGACATCGATTACACGGTTATTTGCCGCATAACCGTCACTGGATAAACTAACATCTAAAAGCATGAGAATAGACAGGTCTTTTTCCTTTTTTCGTTTGGATAAATAGATATTCTCTGATGGGGTGTGACCGGAATGAATATCGATATACAGATCTGTAATCGCATCAATATCAAACTCTTCTCCTTGTGTTTGTCTTCGCTGTTGCTGATATTTGTTATTAACATTGGTAAGCATTTTACGTAAACCCATGAGGGTAGAGGCATTGTCTTTTAATGTTTTCTTGTAATAAGAAACATCGGTTTCTATGATATTTTTAGGATAAAGTTTGCAAAAATCTTCTTTGTATTCCCGTTTGGAATAATCCCATTCGTCATAGGAAATATAATAATCGTCAAAATTAATTTCAGAACTTTCAGCGACAGTAGTATTTTCAATAAAATCTGCCTGATATACAGAATGGGTGGTATCATCTACACGAACCGTATATTTCATATTTAATTCTTCTAAAGCAGCACTATGTTCATCTAGTTCGTCTTCTCCGTCAAAATCACGCCAACCGCCATCCCATTCTTCTGCAGTGTCAATTTTTTCAAAATCATGTGTTAAAACATAGTCTTCCTGTTGTTTTTGATCTATTTGTAGCGAAACAATTTCTTCTACAGGATTTGCCTTTAAAATAGTTTTTATCTCATCAGTAATAGCTTTTTTAGCTTTCTCATTAAAATTTTTAAGCTTGTCAGCGGAATTGTTTTCTGTATTATTCAACATCCATTTTCCGTAAAGGAAAGTGTAATCTGCCGGTATTTTTGGAGTAGCTTTGGTATTGTAATATTGCAATAATTCTGCATGAATATCTTTAGCAATTGGAAATTCTTTAAATAATTCTTCTAAAACTTTTTTAGAGGATTCTAACGCTTTTTCCTGTGATTCTTCTAAAGTGTGTTCTGTTTTATCATGCCAGTTGATCTCTAAATTCTTCTGTACAGAAAGGTATAAAACCCGATATAAATAAAAAGATAAATTCTTATCATAATCAGAAAACTCAGCGTATAGAGTTGGTAGAAAAAAGTTGTCGTTCTTATAACCACCTTCCCGTTTGGCAGGATAAATATCGATTGATTTTCCGGTAATTGCTCTGGCGAAAATACTAAGTCGAGGTTTTATGTCGACCAGTTTAACCGTTTTCGAATGAGATTCGAGCGTGTCTCTTTTACGCCTTTTAAAAAAACCTGTAATTTTACCGTATAAATATTCGTCTATGGCCATAAAATCATTGAAAAATTAAATGATTTAATTATTGAATGATTCAATTCTTTAATTATTCTATATCATCAAATTACACAAATCTACAAGAGCTTCTGTTATTTCCAGATCATCCGTTAAGGGTTCAACTACAGCAACTTTTACAGCAAGCCGTTTCGGTAAACCGCTGTGTATTAGTTTTGCAGCATCTACAAGCAAACGAGTAGAAACTGTTTCGGTTAAACCGAGTTCTGTCAGATTTCTAATCTTATTTGCAATATTGACCAATTTTTTAGCAACACCTGTATCAATACCTGTTTCATTTATCAGAATTTCGGTTTCTAATTTATCCTCAGGATAAGCAAAGCTAATGGCAATAAAGCGCTGACGCGTAGATGGCTTTAACTCCTTAAATCCTCTTTGATACCCCGGGTTAAAGGAAGCAACCAGCATAAAATCGGGATGTGCTTTCACTACTTCTCCCAGTTTATCAATAAACAACTCTCTTCGGTGATCGGTCAGGGAATGAATTGCCACTATTACATCAGGTCTGGCTTCGGCAATTTCGTCCAGATAAATAATAGCACCTTCTTTTACAGCTCGTGTAAGTGGTCCGTCCAGCCAGATGGTTTCAGCTCCTTTGATAATATACCGTCCGATAAGATCGGTAGAAGAAGTTTCTTCATGACAGGAAATAGTAATCAGTTTTTTATCTAACTGATGAGCCATAAATTCAATAAACCTTGATTTACCGGTTCCTGTAGGCCCTTTTAACAAAAAGGGTATTTTATTTTGATACGATTGTTGAAAAACTTCAACTTCTTTACCGGTTTCTTTATAATAGGGTGATTTACTTTTCATTATTTATAAGGTCTATACATTTTGGGATTAAAATATAAGCAATAAATTAAATTAAAAAGATGATTTATCAATTAATTTAGATTAAAAAACCAGAGTTGAAATTTAATATTTTCAACTCTGGCTATAATTTTAATTAAAAAATATTTTATATATTATTTACCTCCAAAGCCTCATCGGTTGGCTGACCGTGTTTTACAAATTCAATGATATATAAGGTAATGCCAATGATAAACAGTGTTGCCATAATAATCAGAACATAAAAGTGAACTTCAATTTCTTTTTGCACCTGCATAAAACTCATTGCTTTTGTAATACGTTCCATATAAACCTGTGCTACACCGGCAACACCAAAGGCAACAGTCATTCCAATCATACCAATATTGGATAACCAAAATGCCATTCTGCCACGAGAAGAATCATAGAATTTTCTTCCTGTCATATTTGGTAATGAATAACTTATGATTGCAAAAACAATCATTGCATATGCGCCCCAGAAAGCCAAATGGCCATGCATGGCAGTTACCAAAGTTCCATGTGTATAAATATTGGTTTGTGGAATAGTGTGTGCAAATCCAAGAAGTCCGGCTCCTATAAAAGATACAATTGCAGATCCAATGGTCCAGTATAAAGCAATTTTATTTGGATGTTTTTTCTCTCCTTTTCTGTACATGTTAACTGCAAATAATGCCATAGCTAAAAATGCTAAAGGTTCTAATGCTGAGAAAATACCACCTACAATCAACCAAACTTTATTAACTCCAATATAGTAGTAATGGTGACCAGTACCTAAAATTCCCGAAAGGAAAGTCAATCCTACAATTACATATAGCCATTTTTCAATTACTTCTCTGTCAACTCCGGTAAGTTTGATTAGAAGGAATGATAAAATACCACCCATGATCAATTCCCAAACACCTTCAACCCATAGGTGAACAACCCACCAACGGAAAAAAGAATCTAATACCTGGCTGTCAAAATAGATCATTCCTGGTAAGTAGAGTAGTGCTGCAAAAAGTAATCCCATAGAGAGTACCAAAGCTGTGGTAGTTCTTCTTTTTCCTTTAAAAAGAGTAATTAAAATCAATGCCATAAATAATAAAACATTTACAACAACCAGATAATCTAAGGGCCTTGGAATTTCTAAGAATTTTCTTCCTTCCCAGTAATTAAAATGGTAACCAATTATTGCCGCAACTCCAACAAGTGCAAGAGATACTAATTGAACATAGGCCAGTTTTACACTTACCAGTTCATGTTGTGCTTCTTCAGGAATGATATAATAGGCAGCTCCCATAAAACCAGATAATAACCAGACTACCAATAGGTTGGTATGCACTGCTTTTGCTGTGTTAAAAGGAATCCATTCGTGTAATCCATCCATTCCGGCATGAGCAAAGCCCATAATTAATCCGTAAATTAATTGTAGTGATAACAATAGCATTGATAAAGCAAAAAACCAATACGCTACTTTTTGTGATTTATATTTCATGATATTTTATTTTTTGATTCGTTTATTTTTTTGCTAATGGAGATACTACTGTTTCAAATCCGTTCAAATCAATTTCTCCAATCCATTTAAAGAATTCAACCAAATCACTGGCCTGTGCATCTGTCATTTTATAAGCAACCATTTTTCTACCATTTGGTTGCCAGGGAACTGGTGACATTAGTGCAGCTTTGATGTAGGCATCTCCTCTGCGTTCTACTACTTTAGTTAGTTCAGGTGCATAATAACCACCCTCGCCTAAAAGAGTATGGCATCCCATACAGTTGTTTGATTCCCAGAGTGCTTTACCTCTGGCAACAGCAGGAGTAATGTTTTCGCTGTGCGACTGATCCTGAGCAGCTGACAAAGAATATACAGTTAGTCCGATAAAGACTAAAAATGTAACCACGGTACCCCCTAGAAAAAATGCTCTGGCTTGTTTTTTTGATAACATGTGAAATAATTTAAGTTAAAAGAATGAATTAAAAGACTATTAGGTCTTTTATAAAACAAATATAACTGTTAAAATTATCTTAAAACATGACAAATATCATGTTAGTTACATTCTCTTGTTTCCATAAAACTCCTGCTTTATTTAAAAGATTTGAAATTGATTTTTTAATATATTTGCCATCTTAAAAATTGATTCTTTTTGATTGAAGGTTAGGTGTAAAAGGTATAAATTGTTTATTTTTAGATGAGTAAAGAACAAACGGCAATAAAAACGACTTATTTTAGTATCATAGCAAGTTTCTTATTGGCTGTGATCAAAGGTCTGGCAGGTTATTTTGGTAATTCCTATGCTTTAATTGCAGATGCTATTGAATCAACTGCTGATATATTTTCTTCCCTTTTTGTGCTATTTGGATTGAAATATGCCAAAAGACCTGCTGATAAGAATCATCCTTACGGACATGGAAAAATAGAACCGTTAATTACTTTCATTGTTGTTGCATTTTTAGTTGCTTCTGCAATCATTATTGCATCAGAAAGCATCCATAATATCAGAACGCCACAGGAAGCACCAAAATCATGGACCTTATATATACTGGCTGTTATTATTTTATGGAAAGAAATTTCCTATAGGATAGTGATTAAAAAAAGTATTGAAACCAATAGTTCTTCGCTAAAAGCGGATGCATGGCACCATAGAAGTGATGCCATTACATCTGTTGCAGCTTTTATTGGAATTTCTATTGCAGTTTTCTTTGGAGATGGCTTTGAAGTAGCTGATGACTATGCAGCTCTTTTTGCTTCAGGGTTTATTTTGTACAACAGTTATAAGATTTTCAGACCGGCTTTGGGTGAAATAATGGACGAACATGTTTATGATGATCTTATTGATGAGATAAGAAAAGAATCTTTACGGGTAGAGGGAATTATGGGAACTGAAAAATGTTTTGTCCGAAAGGCAGGAATGCAGTTTCATGTAGAGCTTCATGCAATT
>Ga0256834_1001133_pt1 | contig 18570 bp, 19 predicted proteins | sample 4281140metaG_FD_190536 | JGI IMG/M metagenome (GOLD analysis project Ga0256834, IMG submission 190536) | Hydrothermal vent microbial communities from East Pacific Rise, Pacific Ocean - 4281-140 | ecosystem: Environmental > Aquatic > Marine > Hydrothermal vents | place: Pacific Ocean: East...
CAGCCCTATACCGAACAGCAGTACCAAAGCTTGGTTCAAGTGACCCGTGAGATTCAGGAGCGCTATCCTGCCATCATCCCTGCACATATTGTGGGGCATAGTGATATTGCGCCTCAGCGAAAAACAGATCCAGGCCCCGCCTTTGAGTGGGCACGTTACCGAAAAATGTTGGCAGATAAAAAAAGATGAATGGGTTACAGCTTACCTTCCACTATGGCTCGCTCATTTGGGCAGTGCTTTCGATGGCACTGCTTTTAGTTGCATGGCAAGCAGCGCATCAAAAACAGATAGCGCGTCATAAAAAGTTGATGATTCTGCTCACCACAATGGCCTGGCTCTTTATCTTGAGCTATCTATTACGCTACCGTTTTCCTGAGCTAAACCGGCCAATACCACGTGAGTATATTCTTTGGTTTGCGCTGCATGGTACGGTCGCACTGCTACCATTGGTTGGTGCCAGCTGCTTGCTTTTTGCTCGGTTAAGGCTCTCGGCTACGCACCATTTTAATCGCTACCATCGGCGTTATGCCTTGGTATTGGTGCCGTTGTGGTTTTTTACCCACATTGGGGGGCTGTTTAATTTATGGTTGTTGGGCTAGTTATTTAAAAATAGTAACAAAAGGCGTTAATCGGGAAGGCAAGTTGTGAACTCTGTCACATTATGGTATGACGACATCATCTTGATCGACACCAGTAAACTTTTTTTGGGATAATCCCTAATGGGAACTACGTAATTACTTATAAGAAAAAAATTCCTGATTAGTAGTGCATTTCCTAGATTTGGAGTATCTAATGGCCTTTATAGAATGGAGCAGCGATCTAAATATCGGGATCGACATAATCGATAAACAGCACATGCGTATTGCTGAATATATCAACCGTATGCATGAGGCGATTGAACGAGATGATCTACATGAGATTGCAGATATCTTTGAGGAGCTGGTCGATTACACTCAAACCCACTTCACTTTTGAAGAGGAGATTCAGCGCAAAGCTCGATATGAGTTCTGCTCGGCACACAAACGTGTGCACATGGTCTTCATTAAAAAAATAAGTGAGTATAAATCTCAGTTTGATAAGGGTGATGCGGAGATCGCTCAGCGCGTTTTAGATATGCTAAAACGGTGGTTGACTAACCACATCCAGCATGATGATGCTGATTATCTGCCTGCTGTGATGCGGATGATGAACATTAAACCAAAGAGAAAAAGTTGGGTTAGTCGCGTATTCGGCTAATTTTTAGATATGCTCAATTTGTTGAACAGGAGCCGTTTACTGGCTCACTTCCCCTCTCGTTGAGCCTCCCGTTTTTGTGCAAAAAAGAGGCTATCTACAATCATAATGGTAACACCTATGGTGATGGCTGAATCGGCCACGTTGAAGGCGGGCCAGTAGTAGCTCTGATAGTGCAGATGGATAAAATCGACTACATGCCCGAGTAGGATTCGGTCGATGAGATTGCCGATGGCACCGCCAATAATAAGAGAGAGTGAAATGGCAATTGATCGCTCATCGTGCAGTAGGCGAAACAGCCAAATTATCAGCACTGCCGTGACAATACTGCTGAGTATGATGAGAAACCAGCGCTGCCACCCCCCTTGATCACTGAGAAAGCTGAAGGCGGCCCCTTCGTTGTACATCAATGTCCAGTTGAAAAATGGAAACACCTCAATAGATTCATACAGGGGGATGATATCCACAGCAATGTACTTAGTGAGCTGATCAAATAGAATGATGATAAGTGAGAGTATAAGCCAGCGTTTCATGGGTGACCGTTGATGAGTAGTTGGGGCGACAGTTAGGCGCAAAATGTGGCCTGGATAGTTCCAGACCACAGTTGATAGGTGACTATATTAAGCAAATTGCCGACTTTCGCCACTCTGTTCGATATTCTCTATGCAGCGGCCACAGATATCGGGATGCTCACTTGATCTGCCTACATCCTCACGGTGGTGCCAACAGCGCTCACACTTGGCATCTGCTGACCGAGTGACGCTGAGGCTCAAGCCTTCAACCTCCGTCTCAATAGCATCAGCTGGTTTTTCACTGGCTGGATGTAGATGCGCATAAGAGCTGATTAGCACAAAGCGCAGCTCATCCTGTAGCTTGCCCAGATTGCTCAACAGTGCAGGTTCACAGTAGAGATCTACTTTGGCATCGAGAGATGAACCGATCGCCCCATCAGCACGCAGCACCTCCATCTGTTTTGAAACAGCCTCACGCACAGCGATGACCTGCTGCCAAAATTCGTGATTAAACGGGGAGTCACTATTGAGTGCAAATAGCCCTCCATACCACTGCTCAAGAAAGACACTTTCGCCATGTTCACCCGGTAGGAACTGCCACAGCTCATCAGCGGTATAGCTGAGAATAGGGGCGAGCCAGCGAGTGAGTGCCTCAATGATATGATACATCGCCGTCTGTGCTGACCGGCGTGGTAGAGAGTTGGCCTGTGTGGTGTATTGACGATCTTTGATAATATCGAGGTAAAAACCACCCATCTCAGTGACACAAAAGTTGTGGATTTTTTGATAGATCAGGTGGAACTGATAGTCGCTATAGGCTTGGATAATTTCCTGCTGTAGCAGGTAGGCACGATCAACGGCCCAGCGATCCAACTCAAGCATATCATCGGCGGCGACAAGGTTTTCTTTTGGATCAAAACCATCCAGATTGGAGAGTAGAAAACGGGCGGTATTACGGATACGGCGATAGGCATCTGCGGTGCGTTTTAGAATCTCATCGGAGACATTCATTTCGTTACGGTAGTCAACAGATGCAACCCATAGACGGATGATATCGGCACCCAGGTTTTTGATCACCTTCTGAGGGGCCATCACATTGCCCAGTGATTTTGACATCTTGCGACCTTTGGCATCGACGGTAAAACCGTGAGTCAGTACCTGTTTGTAGGGGGCGCAGTTGTTGATGGCGACAGAGGTGAGTAGTGAAGATTGGAACCAACCGCGGTGTTGGTCAGAACCCTCCAGATAGAGGTCGGCAGGGAAAGCCAGCTCTTCACGACGCTTGAGTACACACGCGTGAGTGACGCCTGAGTCAAACCAGACATCAAGCGTATCGCGTACTTGGTCATAATGGGCCGCATCTTCGCCCAGCAGCTCCTCAATGGGCAGGCTGAACCATGCCTCAAACCCCTCTTTCTCCACCCGCAGGGCAATAGTTTCAAATAGTGCTTGGGTTTTTGGGTGTAGTTCACCGGTCTCTTTATGCACGAAGAGGGTGATCGGTACGCCCCAGGTGCGTTGGCGTGAGATACACCAATCGGGCCGCCCCTCCATCATGCCTTGAATACGTGCCTTGCCCCAGTCGGGCATCCACTGCACCTTGTCGATCTCCTGTAGTGCAGCATCACGGATGCCACTCTGCTCCATGCTGATGAACCACTGAGGTGTGGCGCGGAAGATAATAGGGGTTTTGTGGCGCCAGCAGTGTGGATAACTATGAGTGAGGCGCTCTTCACGAATGAGTGTCCCTTTTGCTTTCAATACGTCGATGACCTTCTCATTGGCACTAAAGACATGTTGCCCAGCAAAAAACTGAGTCCCTTCGACAAAGACACCATTGCCGTTGACGGGGTTATCAACCAGTAGGTTGTAGCGGTTGCCGACGATATAATCATCAAGACCGTGCCCTGGGGCAGTGTGTACGGCACCGGTGCCTGCTTCGGTGGTGACATGCTCACCGAGGATAATGGGTACTTCGCGGTCGTAGAATGGGTGCTGTAGTTTTAGCCCCTCCAGATCGCACCCTTTGGCGTAACCAACAACACGGTACTTCTCGATATTGTAGCGATCCATCACATCTTTCATCATCGCCTCGGCGAGGATTAGGCGTTCGGTGCCACGAGGCCCATCACACTCAGCCACCACATATTCAAAGGTAGGGTTGATGGCAACAGCTTGGTTGGCAGGAAGTGTCCACGGGGTTGTTGTCCAGATGACGATGGAGAGCGGGCCGCTACCTAAGCCATTGGGCAGATGGTGGCAGCGTGTCATCAGTGCTTCGTCATCCAATACCTCAAAACGGACATCAATAGCGAAAGAGTTTTTGTCCTTATACTCCACCTCTGCCTCAGCGAGAGCGGAGCCGCAATCAGTACACCAATGGACGGGTTTAGAGCCTTTGTGCAGATGGCCATTCTCAACAATACGGCCAAGTGAGCGAATGGTATCTGCCTCGAATGAGAAATCCATTGTCAGATAGGGGTTGTCCCAATCGCCCAATACACCTAGGCGTTTGAAATCGGTACGTTGACCATCAACCTGTTTTGCGGCATAGATGCGGCACGCTTTACGAAAATCATCAGCACTGATCTTGCTGCCGGGTTTGCCAACTTTCTTCTCTACCATCAACTCAATAGGTAGGCCATGACAATCCCAGCCAGGCACGTAGGGGGCATCAAAACCATCCAGGCTACGGCTCTTAGTGATCATATCCTTGAGAATTTTGTTTACCGCATGGCCGATATGAATATCACCATTGGCGTAGGGAGGGCCATCGTGCAGAATAAACTTTTTTCGTCCAGCAGCCCACTCTCGCTGCTTGCCGTAGAGATCCATCTCATTCCAGCGCTTTAACATCTCTGGCTCACGTTGAGCCAGATTGCCGCGCATTGGAAATTTGGTTTTTGGTAAATTTAGGGTCTGCTTATAATCGCTCACGACTTCTGCCTATCTTAATAATTTTGGTTAAATTGTTGGGTGCGGGCCATCTCAGCTGGTCACGCAAAATAATCTCTCGCCTGCTGTGCATCACGTTCAATCTGTAACTTCAATTTGTTGAACGATTCAAATCGCACCTCATCGCGCAGTTTGTGGAGAAACTCCACTTCGATATGTTGGCCGTAGATTGAACGGGCAAAATCGAATAGATGTACCTCTAACAGACAGTGTGAACTGCCTGTGATCGTGGGGCGAGTACCGACATTGGCCACGCCATCAATCGGCCCCTCCGGTAGTCCATGCACCTTCACAACGTAGATGCCTCGTAGAGGGCTGACTTGGCGATGCAGATTGATATTGGCCGTGGGGAAGCCAATGGTACGGCCTCGCTCATCGCCGTGTACTACCCGCCCGCAGATTTGGTAGGGGCGGCCTAGGCACTCTGTTGCAGCACTAAAGCTGGCCTGTACCAGTAGCTCACGAATGCGTGTGCTGCTGACGCGATCTGCCTCCACCTCAAAGGTGTGCAGATTGGCCACTTCAAAGCCACTCTCTGCCCCCATCTCCTGTAGTAGCGTGTAGTCGCCTTGGCGCTTTTGGCCAAAGCGAAAATCATCGCCGACATAGAGAAATTGCACGCCTAAACCATCAATGAGTAGCTCATGCACAAACTGCTGTGCAGACATCTTTGCCAGCCGTGCATTGAACTCCAGAATCACCATGCGATCAATACCGATCTCACACAATACCCGTACCTTCTCTCGGAAGCGAGTGAGGCGGGCAGGAGCGCGTTCTGGGCAGAAAAACTCCAACGGTTGCGGCTCAAAGGTGATGATAGTGCTTGGCTGCTTTAGGCGTTTTGCCTGCTCCCGCAGATGGCGAAATACCGCCTGATGACCTAGGTGTACGCCATCAAAGTTGCCAATGGTTGCGACACAGCCAAAATGTTCTGCACGGATATTGTGTAAGCCGCGAATGATCTGCATCGGTTAAGGGGGCTCTGAGCCCGTCAGGTTATAATATAAAGCGTTGAAGTATAACCTAGGGAAGCTCTGAAAAAGTCATGATTGTTTTATGCGGGCTAAAATTTCAGCCAGACTTATTTCAGAACCCCCTAGCTGTGTGTAAATGAACCCCTATAACATAGGGTAGAATGGCCTTTTGTCGTGCCTTATCACCCTTTGAGTGGATTGAGACTGATGATACGAATACCCCTGCTATTCCTGCTGATGAGCAGCTCGCTCTATGCTCAGAGTGAAGATAATGCTTCTAGCTCAAATGTTCTCTCAATAGGTCTTGGCCCCTATGTACAAACTCAGCCCTATAAAGGAGCCACGCCGATGGTTACACCAACACCGGTCATCTTCTACGATAATCGTGTCATTTATGTGCGTTGGACGCGTGTTGGCCTCTATTTAGTCGGTGGTGATAATTGGGGTTACTCCATCACTGCACAGCCCCGCCCGTATGGTTACACTGCATCGGATGCCCGTGCACTATCTGGAATGGACACTCGTGAAAGTGGCTGGGAGGCCGGTTTTGCATTGGCAGGAAAAAACAGATATGGCTTTGCTGAAGCGACAGTTTTCTCTGATATTAGCGGCCGATCAGGCGGTATTTTAGGACGTGTAGAGCTGGGTAAAATTATCAATATGGGGCGCTGGACGGTTGTGCCCAGTGTTATGGCGATCTATTTCGATAGTGATTTCAATGATTACTACTACGGTGTATTGGCCAATGAGGCCACGGCCACACGCCCCGCTTATAGTGCCGACCAAGGTCTCAACTATGCAGTGCAGACATTTGCCAACTATAAGGTGAGCAAAGAGTGGAGTCTGCAAGGGAATCTCCGTGTCGATTATATGAATAAAACCATCAGCGATAGCCCTATTGTGGATAGCAATTGGATGCTCTCTGGCATGATTTCACTCGCCTATTCACTGCGTTAACTATCAGGTAAGGAAGTGCTGTTTACGGATGCCGAGTAGATAGAGCACCGCAAAGTAGAGTAGAGCACCTGCGCTGATCCAGGCAATAAGCCGGCCCACTTGTGTCACTCCGCTCATGGCCATCCATTCAGTGAGTGGGGCAGTGCCAAAAAAGAGCAGCACTCCCATCGCTAATGCGGCACACAACACTTTGCCTATCAATGCTGGCCAGTGAGCCTCTGCTCGGTAGGTGCCATCTTTTTGTAGGCCTCGTAGTAGTAACCATGCGTTGAGTGAAGCAGATATAGAGGTGGCCAGCGCCAATCCGGCATGATCCAAAGGGAAGACAAAGATGAGGTTAAGCACCATATTAGCTGTCATTGCGATGATGCCAATCTTTACCGGCGTTTTGGTGTTTTGACGAGCGTAGTAACCAGGGGCTAAGACTTTAATGGCGATAAAGGGGATTAGAGCGAAGGCATAGGCCATTAGACTATAGCTCGACATCACCACATCCTGCTCGTTGAACGCCTCTGAGTGGAATAGTGTCACCAGCATTGGCCCTGAGAGCATCACCAGCCCAATACAGGATGGCACACCCAGTAGCAGTACCAATCGCAACCCCCAATCCAGCGTGTGTGAGAATGCCTCTGTCGATTGCTCGGCATGTTTACGCGATAGGCTGGGCAAGATGACGGTGCCGAGTGCCACGCCAAGGATGCCGACAGGAAACTCCATCAGGCGATCAGAGTAGTAGAGCCAGGAGATGCTACCACTGACCAGGAAAGAGGCGATCAACGTATCGAGTAGTAGATTGATCTGGCTGACAGAAACGCCAAATAGGGCGGGAGCCATCAATTTTAATACCTTGCGTATCCCCTTGTTGGCGAAGGCGATACGGGGTCTTGGCAGTAGTTTGATTTGACCAAGAAAGGGAAGCTGGAATGCCAACTGTACTACGCCCGCCATTAGCACTCCCCACGCTAGTGCGACAACGGGCTCATCCATGGTTGGTGCCAGCCAGAGTGCGCAGCCAATTAGGCAGAGGTTTAACAGGACAGGTGTGAAGGCAGGTACGCTGAAGCGGTTGTGTGTGTTAAGAATGCCGCCTGCAAAAGCGGTCAATGAGATAAACAGAAGATAAGGGAAGGTGAGGCGTAACATCTCAGTAGCAAGTGCAGATTTACCTTCTTGCCCAATAAAACCTGGGGCAAAAATCATCACCAAAAAAGGTGCTGCCAGGACTCCTATGACCGTTATGATCAATAGTATGAGACCAAAGCTGCCTGCCATCTCATCGACAAATTGTTTCAGCTCAGCGAAACTGCGTTTGGTTTTATATTCGTTCAATACCGGCACAAAGGCGGCGGCAAATGCCCCTTCAGCAAAGAGGCGGCGCATAAAGTTAGGTATTTTGAAGGCGACAAAAAAAGCGTCAGTTGTTGCGTCAGCACCAAATATTCTGGCGAATATTAGATCCCGTACAAAGCCCAAAATACGAGAGAGCATCGTGAAGGAACTGACGGTAGCCAGTGATTTAACCAGGGAAGGCAGAGCTATTCCTTAAATAATGTAATTTATTCCGCTTGCGATTATACGCTTAGAGGTTGAGATATCTCTAATTTGAGTGGAGGTGGAAAAAGGTTTGACAAAAGCCGCGCTTTTGAGCAGAATACGCGCCTTTTCCGAATCCAAGCAGAATTTTAGGAGAGCCAAGTTGGCCAATTCAGCACAAGCCCGTAAACGCGCCCGTCAGGCAGAGAAACGTCGTCAAAACAATGCGTCACGTCGCAGCATGACCCGTACCTGCCTGAAAAGAGTTGTATCTCTGATCGCATCTGGCGATAAAGAGGGTGCCGCTGCCGCTTATAAGGTTGCTGTGCCAGCTATTGATCGTGCTGCCAACAACGGCCTGATGCACAAAAACAAGGCTGCTCGTCATAAGAGCCGTCTAAATGCTCAGATCAAAGCTCTCTAAGCGAAGCTAACACTTCGTTTGAAAAAACCGGCTAATGGCCGGTTTTTTTGTGCCTGTCGTTTTTTTATGGTGTCTACTTTGGCGTAGCAAAGTGATGTGTCAGTTATATGATCACTAGATTGTCGCGGTGAATCAGCTCATCTTCATCAATGTAGCCAAGAATCTCTTCAATCTCTCGGCAGGCTTTGCCTTTGATCTGACAGGTCTCTTGGCTGCTGTAGTTAACCAACCCGCGGGCGACCTCTCGCCCTTTGCTGTCTAGGCATGTTACGACAGCTCCTCGTGCAAACTCACCTGAGACCGTGCTAATACCGATAGGCAATAGACTGCAGCCAGACTTTTTCAGGGCGTGTACCGCACCATCATCAATGGTCAATTGTCCACGTGCTTGTTGACCAGCAAGCCAGCGTTTGCGTGCCGCCTGCTTCTCTTGGGCGGGGGTCAGGAGAGTACCAATATCTTCGCCTTTAAGGATCTGTAGCAATACCTCCTCTCGGCGTCCAGCGGCAATAATGGTGGCGGTGCCAGAGCGGCCAGCTAGTCGAGCGGCGCGGACTTTGGTAATCATACCGCCCAGGCCGAGTGCGCTGCTACTGCCGCCGGCGATTTGATCCAATATGGGGCTGTCTACACGCTGTTGGCTAACCAGAGTGGCATCTTTGTTAATGCGTGGGTCACTATCGTAGAGGCCCTCTTGGTCGGTCAGCAGGATGAGGAGATCTGCTTCGATAAGGTTGGCAACCAGGGCGGCGAGTGTATCGTTGTCGCCAAAGCGTAACTCATCGGTGGCAACAGTATCGTTCTCATTGACAACAGGTATAGCGCCGAGTGAGAGTAGAGTGCGTAGCGTAGTGCGGGCGTTAAGGTAGCGTTTGCGGTCAGCCAGATCTTCATGGGTTAGCAGTACCTGAGCGGTGTGCATATTATGGCGGCGAAAGCAGGCTTCATAGGTGCGGATGAGGCCCATTTGACCAATCGCTGCGGCTGCTTGCAGCTCATGTAAATTGTGTGGGCGCTTTGACCAACCCATGCGGCTCATGCCTTCTGCGACTGCGCCAGATGAGACCAGTACTAGCTCAATGCCCTGCTTGCTAAGTGTGGCCATCTGATCAACCCAGGGGGTGAGTGTCTCGCGTGATAGCCCTTTGCCATCCTCGGTCAGTAGGGCGCTGCCGATTTTTACAACCCAGCGTTTGGTGTGGGGGATTTTGTCGCGAGAGATCATTTTGGTATGTGAGCTTAGTCCGTGTAAAGAGGGTTAGCCGAGAGGGCTCCAGGGTTCATCATCATCGGCTGGGCCGCTCTGTTCATTTTTAATATGCGCCTCGATGCGCTCCATCAGCGCATAAGTGAGTGGCTTGGTTCCCTCGCCACTAATGGCTGAGATGCAGAAAACGGGGCCTTTCCACGCCAGTTTTTCAATAAGGTCTGCTTTTCGTCGTTCTAACTCATCTGCATCGATAAGGTCGGTTTTATTGAGTATCAACCAGCGTTCACGCTGCATAATCTCACCACCAAACTTTTCTACTTCGGTAGCGATGCTGCGTACCTCTTCAGCCGGATCGGTATCCTCATTGAGGGGGGCGATATCAACAAGATGCAGTAGTAGTCGAGTACGTGAGAGATGCTTTAGGAAGCGTAGACCGAGTCCAGCACCTTCGGCAGCGCCCTCGATAACACCGGGAATATCTGCGATAACAAAGCTGCGCTCATCACTTACTTTAACCACGCCAAGATTGGGATGGAGGGTGGTAAAGGGGTAGTCTGCCACTTTAGGGCGTGCGCTGGATAGCTTGCGGATTAGGCTCGATTTGCCCGCGTTGGGCATACCCAATAGGCCGATATCGGCTAAAAGAATCAACTCAAACCGTAGATAGCGGCGTTCACCCAGCGAGCCGGGTGATGATTGGCGGGGTGTTTGATTGGTACTGCTTTTGTAGCGTGTATTGCCAATGCCGTGAAAGCCACCTTGGGCTACCAGCATCCTCTCGCCGTGTGTTAAGAGTTCACCAATCAGCTCTTCACTGGGCTCCTCCTCATCTTCATGGTCGATGACGTTGAAGATGCGAGTGCCAACAGGGATGCGAATGATGCAATCTTCGCCCTTTCTACCAGTGCATTCACGGGCCATACCTGCACGGCCATTTTCTGCGGCATAGCGACGTTTGGTGCGAAAATCGACCAGAGTGTTGAGGCCGGATTCGGCAACTAGATAGACGCTACCACCATTACCACCATCGCCGCCATCGGGGCCGCCTCTTGGTACATACTTCTCTCGGCGAAAGCTAATGCAGCCGCTACCGCCATCCCCTGCGGATACTCTGATGGTTGCTTCGTCGATAAATTTCATAATCTGTATGCCGGTGTTTTATAACGCAAAAGGCCCCGTCAAAGACGAGGCCCTAAGATGCTGCACTTAAAGGGCGCAGTTTAGTCGGCGATTACGCTGACATATTTGCGGTTTTTCGGCCCTTTAACTTCGAAGAGCACTTTGCCATCTGCCTTAGCAAACAGGGTGTGATCTTTGCCGATGCCTACATTGAGGCCGTAGTGAAAGCGTGTGCCACGCTGACGAACGATGATGCCGCCTGCGCTGATCTGTTGGCCGCCGTAAACTTTTACGCCAAGTCGTTTTGACTCTGAATCGCGACCGTTGCGAGTACTACCGCCTGCTTTTTTATGTGCCATTGTTTACTCTCCTCAACCCGCGCTGATCGCGGTAATGGTCAGCTCAGTGTAGGACTGGCGATGACCTTGGCGTTTCATGTGGTGTTTCCGGCGACGGAACTTGATGATTTTAACTTTCTTGCCACGACCATTTGATTTAACAGTGGCCGTTACTTTGCCGCCATCAAGAAATGGAGTGCCAACTTTGATATCTTCGCCATCGGCGACCATTAGAACTTCATTGAGTTCTACGGTTTCGCCCTCTTCGACACCCAACTTCTCAACTTTAAGGGTATCGCCTTCTGCGACACGATACTGTTTGCCACCGGTTTTAACTACCGCATACATCGCCACAATCCTCTGGAATTCGACTTACACCGCGTCTGAAATAGCCCCCAAAGGGGTAGCGCGGACAAAAGAAGCGGAATTCTAGTCAAATGGCCCGCTAAGGTCAACCAGAAAACTGCAATTAAATACCCTTTGTTACTCAGTTTAGTACAACTTAATATCGCAGCTGGGCCGATAAGTGTCACTTCTATCTTTAAAATTAATGGTGGAGACCTCGTTTGAGTGAGGTCTCCACTGTACTCATTTAAGCTGTCTCTAACTCTTTTTTGGCTGTTATTGATTTAAAGAGTTCTTTGTAGGTAAAGAGTGTTCCACCACCCAGTAGCGCGAGTGCGCCACCTGCCCCAAGGAAGGCAACCTCTCGCTTAAAGCCATTTAGGTTTGCAATGAAGCTCTTATCTATATTGAGTTTGTAGATCATGTACCAAACCATAATCGCCATGACGGCGTATCCCATATAGCGAACACCTACGCCTGAAATGAGCAGTAGAGCAACGGGTAGTAGAATCCAAGGTGTTGTGCCGAATGTGGGAATATAGGCATAACCAGAAAATAGTCCAGCAACAAGCAGTGCGAGCCCTACCGAGAGTCGGAGCAGTAGACCGAGGTTATCCCAGTTGGCACTTGATGCATTAGGGGCCAGCTTATTACGGTGTTGGTCGATACTAAAGGGCCCTGAGCCGAGGTTGTAGAGAACAAACATCATTCCTGAAAGTGCAATATCACGGATTTGGACAAACATGGCCGGTGACGTATAGGTCTTTACATCAAGCACAATGCCGGGTGTTGTGACGACGGGGAGTGAGACAACAAATGACCAAAGCAGAAAGCCGTAAATGATGCTCAAAGGTCGTACGGCGAGACCAATAATCAAAGCGATGCCGCTCACTAACTCAAAGGAGGAGAGTGCGGTTAAGAAAAACCAGGGTGTTAATAGATCAGATGAAAAAAGATAATCAATAAAGAACTGATTTACATAACCTGTTGTCCCCCAATATGAGGCAAGTATTGCAGCCTCACGTGTCGGATCAAGTAGCTGACTAAGTTTGCTAATACCACCAATTAAAAACAGTGTGCCGAGTCCAACTCGTAACAGGAGTGTTGCTAACTCCTGGGAAGGTAGGGCACGTAGTTGATTGATTTGCTGCATGGGCTGTTCCTTTTTTCGTCAATAGATACCTGCAATAACAAACAATCTGCCTGCTTGATTGCATTAGTGATGAATTTTTTTGGTGTAAATGCAATCAAAAGAGCTTTTTGGCTGTTCTATACGGTAGAGCCCTACAGTATTTGTTTGGCTGAATTGATATAGATAAAGGAAACACTGAATAATATGCCCGCAATTGATATCGCTGAACTACTACAGAGTGGATACCGGTATGCGCTTTCACTGGCCCGTGAAAAAACTCAGGCTGAAGATCTCCTGCAAGAGGCTTGGCTTGCCATGTTGAAGGCGAAAGGGCCAGCAAACAAACCCTATCTATTCACCGCTATTCGTAGTCGCTATATCAACATGTACAGACGTGATCAGTTGGTATCCATCGTGGCACTTAATGAATTTTCTGAGTTTTGTGATCCACTCTCTGAACAAGAGCAGTTAGCGATAGAGAGTGATCATGACTATGTTGAATTGGAGGCTGCTTTAGCAACCTTAAGACCTATCGAACGTGAAACGCTTTTTTTAATGGTGGTGGAGGGCTATACCGCTCAGGAGGTGGCAGGGCTGACCAACCAACCGAGAAATACCGTGCTGAGCCTCAATTATCGTGCACGCCAAAAAGTTCGGCGTTATTATCAGAGCAATCAGATAGAGGTGGCACTATGAACAGGGACCCATTTGGCAAACATGTTAAAGGTTACTATTCCAGTCAAACGCTCTCATCTGAAAAATTACAGGCACTCATGTCGATTGAGGCGCCAGAGGCTGAGGCGGCTGGGCAGCTTCCCAGTCGGCAAATTACATACTGGATGGGGCGTTGGCGCTTTCAAAGAAATCTATCCATAGCTGCGGGCCTACTCTTGCTGGTAGTGGGTACATTTCAGCTCCAATCCCTTATGGCTCCAGTAATGAATTCATTGCCCTATAGAGTGGCGCAAGAGATCGCGCTAAACCATAACAAGCAGTTGGCAAATGAATTTGAGGCATCAACCTTTAGCAAGCTTGCCGCCTTAATGATAAAGCTTGATTTTGCCCCGCATGTTGCCAAACGAGTAGAGGCACTTGATTACCAAATGACAGGTGGGCGTTACTGCTCTATTCAAGGGCAATTAGCCGCTCAGGTGCGACTCATTGGTGAGCAAGAAAAAGAGATTACCCTCTACCAGACACAATTGAACAAAGAGCTCGCCACTCTTCAGGAGAGTGAATATATTGTGGATGGCGTCAACGTGCAGCTTTGGTTTGAAAATGGCCGGCTATTTGGACTGGCAAAATCGGCACTATAAATGAGTGCTAACACCTTCGATAACGGCGTGGCAAAAATGCTTTACCTGTAAAACATTCCCTATTCCTCTTTTTCTTTAAAGCCTGGTTGTAATAGAGTGTAACGACAAAGACTCAGATCGGTTTTTAGGATCATTCAGCGCAGGGGAATAGAATGTTAAAAGTGCTCCGCAGCATTGTGCAGGAGGTGAATCGAGCTAAGAACCTTGATCGGGCGTTGAATATTATTGTTCGACGAGTGAAGTCAACGCTACAGGTCGATGTCTGTTCAATCTACCTAACCGACCATGAATCCGGTGAATTGGAGCTGATGGCCAGTGAAGGGCTTGCGGCCGATGCTGTACATCAAGTGCGCCTGTCGATGAATGAGGGGCTGGTCGGTTATGTTGCCCAGCGTGCAGAGCTTCTCAATCTGGAGGAGGCTACACAACACAGACGTTATCGCTATTTCCCAGAGACAGGGGAAGAGCAGTATCACTCCTTTCTTGGTGTGCCGATTATCAATCACCGTGACACATTGGGCGTGTTGGTTGTACAGCAGAAAGCCGCCCAGTGTTTTCTTGAGGATACCGTCACTCTACTGGTTACGCTGGCTGCTCAATTGGCGGGTGCGATTGCATTGGCTGAAGCGGTGGGTAGTATCGATATCACACCGTCACAGCACGCCATAAGCCGCCCCCTCAATGGCATACCCAGTGCGCCTGGCGTGGGAATTGGCACGGTACGTGTTGTTCACTCCTATGCTGATATCAACTCGATACCAGATAAGTTGGTAGAGAATGTTGCCGCTGAAAAAGCGCGATTTATGCAAGCAGTGGTGGCAGTGAAGAGTGATATACAGCAGATGCTGAATATGATGTCTGATCGGTTGCCTGCTGAGGAGATTGCGCTATTTGATGCCTATCGAATGATGCTAGAGGGTGACAGTATCACGGGCGCGGTTTGTGATGGAATTGCAGCGGGTAACTGGGCACCGGGGGCACTGCGTGAGGTGATCAGCTCCCATATTCGTCTGTTTGATGAGATGGAGGATAGCTATCTACGCCAGCGCATTGAAGATGTGCGTGACCTAGGGCAGCGCATTCTAATTCAGCTGGAGCAAGGGCAAGAGGATAAGCGAGACTATCCACCCAATACCATTCTGGTGGGTGAAGAGATAACCGCCACCATGTTGGCTGAAGTTCCATCCCAGCAGATTACAGGCATTGTGGCGGTGCGTGGATCAAACGCCTCACATGCCGCTATTCTTGCCCGTGCGCTGGGTCTGCCAGCGGTGTTAGGTGTAAAAAAATTACCACTGCTCCAGATGGATGGGTTGCCGATTATTATTGATGGTTATACCGGCAACCTCTATATCAAACCGACCGAGCAGGTAAAACAGGAGTTTGAGCGCCTCCAGACTGAGGAGATGGCGCTTTCAGCAGAGTTGGCAGCACTGAGTGATCAGCCTGCTGTAACACCTGATGGGGTAAAAATTGATCTCTATGCCAATACGGGGCTGCAGTCTGATGTGAATCCCTCCCTTGAGTGTGGCGCAGAAGGGATTGGTCTCTACCGCACTGAGTTCCCTTTTTTAGTACGAGAGCGTTTTCCCAGTGAGGAGGAGCAGCGCAAAATCTATCATCATGTCTTGTCATCCTTTGCACCACGACCTGTGACGGTACGTACGCTCGATATTGGGGGTGATAAAATGTTGTCCTACTTCCCGATTGAAGAGGAGAACCCCGCCCTGGGTTGGCGAGGTATTCGTGTCACCTTAGATCACCCCGAGATATTTCTGGTTCAGATTCGTGCCATGTTACGCGCGAATCAGGGCCTCAATAATCTACGTCTTCTACTGCCAATGGTGAGCACCATGGCGGAGATAGAAGATGCTTTAAAGCTGATTAAAAGAGCACATCAATCGCTCATAGAAGAGGGTAAGGCACCTGTGATGCCCCCCGTTGGTGTGATGATTGAGGTGCCCTCCATGCTGTTTCAAATTGGGCGGCTTGCCGGTCGAGTTGATTTTATCTCAATCGGCAGCAACGATCTCACACAGTACCTGATGGCGGTTGATCGTAATAATAGTCGTGTTGCGGAACTCTACGATCCACTTAATCCAGCAGTAATATGTGCGCTGAAACAGCTTATTGAGCAAGCAGAAATTGAACAACTACCCTTGAGCATTTGCGGTGAGATGGCCGGTGATCCCGCAGCGGTTATTATTCTACTGGGTCTTGGCATGCCAACACTGAGCATGAGTGCCCCAAACTTGCCTCGCACCAAATGGGTGATTCGAAATATCAGCCAACAGCGCGCCCGTGAAGCACTGAAAAAAGTGTTAGAGATGGAAGATGCGCAAAGCATCCGTCGTTATCTCAATAAAATATTGGAACAAGAGGGGGTGGGTGGGTTACTACGTGTGGGAAAATAATATTGTAAATCACCAGCTAGTGGATTAAAGCAATACCTACAGGGTAAGTACACTTCTTTGATTAGTAACTCCTTATTTTTGGAATATGAGGATAAACAATGATTCAATGTCTACCTGTCAAGCACTCACAAGTTTTGCAGAAATCCGGTTACATCACGTTTCGCATTGAAGATATATAAAATCTCTACCAGCTTTTCTTCCTCTTTAACTCTGTAGTAGCTGATATAGTTTCTATACGGGAAATGTCTAATGTCACCTTCTATCTCGGTATATTGTCTCCCAGTTAACGGAAAGACAGAGAGGGTTTTTCTGAGTGAACTGGTCAGTTCATCAATGAAGTTTATTACCCCGGTAGGATTATCAAGGGCTATATATTCAGCTATCTCTAGCAGCCCCTCTTCGGCTGTAGAGGTCAGTATTACACGGTAACTCATACATTTTTCTTATTATTTAATCTTTCCTGAAGCTTCAGTTTTAGTATTTTTACATAATCATCATTGAGTTCATGTCCACGACCTGCCTCAGCATCTGCAAGACCATTTTCGATTCCACTATTGATTTTTGACCTCATTAAATCTGCAAACTCCATGATACCTGGCACATCATGCATAGAGAACATTACACCAACAGGGCGGTCTCTCTTTGTCACGACAACGGGTTCACGCTGAGCTGAGTCAAGGAAGGCACCAAAAGAGTTCTTTGCCTCTCTAGCCGACATAGTTTTCATTTTCATATCCAATTTAGTTAAGGCCAGAAGTAGCCATTATAGCTACTTCGCTGGAAAGTCAAAACTTTCATGTTGGTTTCCAGCTGACCCTCCACCCCTTCAGCTGATAACAGGCTTCGGCAAGTACGACAAAAATCATGGATAGTAAAGTGATCGGCAGCCAGTTTGTCTTCACGGTGCAATTGTTGGATGGCTATTATGCCGGTTTACTATACCAACTCCCACGCCCTCTCCCATGACGAACAAGCAAACCTTGTTCAACCAATTGAGAGAAACGGTTTTTTATCGTTGGCCTCGATATCGTTGTAATCATCTTCTCTGCATCACGAACAGTAATGCGATGGTGACTCTCCACATACTGCATAATCAACATACTTTCATGTGATAGCCCTGCATATTGGCTAAGTACCGCTGTTTTTTCGGTAAGATGATCTTTTTGTCGCTTCAGCGAATCCAGAAAAAAACGCAACCAGGGCAACCAGTCAACCGTCTCACTATGAAGGGTTCTCTGTGTTCTCTGTAAACCGAGATAGTAAGCATCCTTGTTTTTCTCAACAATGCTCTCCAGTGAAACATACGGGATATAGCTATATCCTGCCTTGAGCAGTAACAGGCTGACCAGTACACGGGATAAACGGCCATTACCATCCTGAAACGGATGAATAGCCAGAAACACAACATTGAAAATAGCCGTAACGACCAGAGGATGGTAGCTGTTATCTGCTAATACCTCCCTTATCCAAATCAACAAATCTCTCATCTGTACAGGCGTATCAAAAGGCGTTGTGGTCTCGAAAACAACACCTAAACTCTTTCCATCAGGTGCAAAGGCTTCAACACTGTTGGAGTGCTTTTTGTATTCGCCTCGATGCCGAGTATCTTTTTCTGAGTGCCTCAGAAGCATTGTATGGAACTGTTTGATGTAGTTCTCGGTGATGGGGATCTCTGCATAGTTTTCAAACACAGTCTCCATCACTTCTGCATACCCTGCCACTTCCTGCTCATCACGGGTCAGAAAGGATGCTTTACCTACGTTACTAAGTAGTTTTTCAATCTCTGTGTTGTTGAGTTTTGAACCCTCTATACGGGTAGATGAACCAATACTCTCTATAGTAGCAACGTGACGTAGCGCCTGAAGACGTTCAGGGTTTTGGGCGTTTTGAGCACGCCAGCCCCCCTTAAACTCATCAATTTCAGTGATGAGACGCAGTAGCTCAGGAGTAATCGAAAGGGATCTTAAGTCCATATTTAGCCAGTTAAAGGATATCTTCTATCCAATATTATCCATAAATATCCAATTAGCAAATTTTTTATCCAATTAACTATTTAGTTGGACACCTACCTACACCTCAATATTCAGCACTCAACTCCAATTCAAAAC
>Ga0256834_1001134_pt1 | contig 18554 bp, 28 predicted proteins | sample 4281140metaG_FD_190536 | JGI IMG/M metagenome (GOLD analysis project Ga0256834, IMG submission 190536) | Hydrothermal vent microbial communities from East Pacific Rise, Pacific Ocean - 4281-140 | ecosystem: Environmental > Aquatic > Marine > Hydrothermal vents | place: Pacific Ocean: East...
GCATCTATCCTTGGCCCGGCGTGAACCTCAACGGTATTTACTCGGCCAATGAGTTCCTGACGAGGGTCAACCTCATGAAAGCCTACAAGTTCCCAGAATACGACACACCAGTCAAAGTCGGGAAACGGGTGGCCATCATAGGTGGCGGTAACGTCGCTATGGACGCCGCGCGCTCGGCCCTCAGGCTGGGAGCGGAGGCGTGGGTGCTCTACCGCAGAACCAGGAGAGAGATGACGGCGAGGGAGGAAGAGATATGCCATGCGGAGGAGGAGGGCGTTAATTTCATGTTCCTCGTCTCACCAAAACGCTTCATTGGGGACGAGAACGGCAACCTCAAGGCCATAGAGCTTGAGAAGATGGAACTTGGGGCGCCGGACGAAAGCGGGAGAAGAAGGCCGGTTCCAACGGGGGAGACCTTCGTGATGGAGTTCGACAACGCGGTGATAGCCATCGGTCAGACCCCCAACAGAATATTCTACCGGAGCGTCGAGGGACTCAACGTTGATGAAAAGGGCAGGATACTGGTTGACGAGAACCTGATGACGAGTATTCCGGGTGTTTTCGCGGGTGGTGATGCTATCAGGGGTGAGGCGACCGTCATCCTCGCCATGGGCGACGGAAGAAGGGCCGCAAAATCCATCCATGACTATTTGAGCGGGGCACCTTGACCCCTCTTCGTTTACACTTAAACGATGTACACCTCCAGGGTGTCCCCGGTTTCCGCATCGAGCTCTCCGTCCAGTATCACATCCACGATGTCGCCCTCAACCGCGAAGTCCACCTCCCTGTCCTTCATCATAAGCCGCCTTATAGGTACCCTTTCCTTCTTTGAAACCCTGTACCCGGGGTACATAAGTCCATCGAGCACCCTGACCCTGAGATGGTTTTTCCCACCTTCATACTGTTTCAGGACTTCGATTCGTCCTGTAGGCCTGCCCGGTTTGGAGCCGCCCCATCTCCCTCCAAAGATTCGTTTCAGCAAGCCCATGATTATCCTCCGGATTTACTGTGAGGTACCGGGTTATAGCCTTTACCCCGGGTCTGCGATACCGTTATAACCTTCCCTGAGAACCCTGTACGGTGATAAAACATGGGTGTCTACATATTCACACCGGAGGACCTTCTACGATACGGAACCGTTACGGAGGCAGAGCTTGATGTACTGAGGAATGCCATCCTGGAGGGAAAGGATGTTCTCGTCGTTGGCTCCAGCCGCTCTGGAAAGACGAAGCTGGTCGAGGCGTTGGTACACTTCATACTCGACGACAGGAAAGTGGCGGTAGTTACGGCTTACGGAGAGTTCAAGCCCTTCAGGCCCAACATAATCGTCATCGACACCCAGTTCGACAATCGGCCCCTTGAAAAGCGCACCTCTGAGGTGATCTCCAAGATACGGGAGATAGATCCGGACTACGTCGTCGTTGACACCATCCACACCATAGACGTTGCGAGGCTCTTCAGGGAGCTGATAGACGACTACGCCTTTATAGTAACCTCCCTTGTCCTGACCGACGGGATAAAGGATGAGGTCAAGCACTGGCTCGGAATAAGCGGAGAAACGTTCGACAAGTTCGATGTTGTCGTTGAACTCAAGAGGGACTGGAGAACAGGAAAGAAGAGCATAAACCGGATATACCGTGTGCGGGAGGGGGAGCTTGAGCCCATGACATGAATTCACCTTCTCCTCCATCCCAGCACCGAGAAGAGGACCACGTTGAGGACAACCGTCACGCTCAGGGCGAAGATGATGCTGTCCACAGCGATGCCCCCTATCGTTTTCTGGGTTCTTTTGTGCATCACAAGGGAGGAGTAATCAACTGGGTCCATCTTCCTGAGCGGGACGCTTCCGGCTAGAACCGTGCCGTTTTCAGGTGTGAGACAGAGCATGTGGTTCCATGTAATGACGTAGACCTTGAGGTGGGTTTTGTTTATGGTGCAGTTTGAGACGGTTTTTCCAGTTTCGAAGATCAGGCAGTTGCCGTTTGGTTCTATTACCCCCCTCACCCCGATGTGTCCGTCGGTCTGGAAATAGAATTCGCCGGTGGCGGGATTGATCTTCACGACCTCCACGTCCTTTGTGGAGCCTTTATAGGCCAACCTCCTGAAGAGCCTGTAGAGCCTGTCTATTATTGGATTGGAGAAGTGCTCGTCCTCCCAGACCACGTAGTACTGCACCGTCCCGTTCGGCTCTACCATGTAGAGCATCTCCAACGGTCTGTCGTCGGTGGCTGTGTAGACGTAGGGAGCGTACTGCTCGGCCTTTTCGCTTCCCCCTGGGAGGTAGCCCTCGGCGGAGTAACCGGTGGTGTAGAGCCAGACCGCCCAAAAGACGAGGAAATTCAGGAACAACCACAGCGTGAGCGGTTTCTTTGATACCATGTCCCTCACGTTGAAAATTTGGAAATAATGAAACGCAGCACGGTTGCCCTTCACATCCTCTTTTTGAGGTCTTCAACAACCTCGCGGAGGTTGGCGAGCATCTCGTCGATGTCCTCGAAGGTCATGTAGCCCATGTTGCCGATGCGGAAGGTCTTCTCGGCGACGCTTCCGTAGCCCTTGGCCAGCTCAAACCCGCGCTCGCGCATGGCGTTGTAGACGTCGACGCCCTTCATCCCCTCGGGCACGACGACCGCGGTTATGGTCGGGCTCTCGTAGCCGGGCTCCGCCAGAACTGTAAGGCCCATCTCCTTGACTCCCTCGCGGATGGTCTCACTCCTCTTCTTGTACATGTCGAGCCAGGCCTTCTTGCCGCCCATCTTCTCAATGATTCTCAGAACGACGTTGAGGCCGAATATCTGCGGGAGCGGCGGGGTCGAGGGCGTTCCCTTCTTCTTCTCGTTGAACTTCCTGTAGAGCGGGAGGTCGAAGTACCAGCCGCGCTCGGGCATCTTCTCTGCTATCTCAAAGACGCGCTCGCTGACCGCTGCCACGGCAAGTCCCGGCGGGACGCCGAAGGCCTTCTGGCTGCTGGCGAAGACCAGGTCGATGCCCCACTCGTCGAACTTTATGTCCGCTCCGCCCATCGCAGAGACGGCATCGACGAAGAGGAGCTTGTCGTGCTCGTGGACGACCTTGGCCAGCTCGGGAAGCGGGTTTAGGACACCTGCTGAGGTCTCGTTGTAGGTTATCGTGACCGCGTGAACGTCGGGGTTCTTTCTGAGTTCATCGTCGAGCTCCTCGGGCTTTACGGCGTAGCCGGGTTCCTTCTCAAGGATCACCGCTTTCCTTCCGTTGGCCTCGACAACCTCAGCGAAGCGCTTCCCAAATGCCCCGATGACGGTGACTAGGACCTTCCCGCCGCGTGGGACGGTGTTTCTGATGGCGGCTTCCATGAAACCGGTTCCTGAGCTAGGGAAGAGTATTATCTCCCCGTGGTCTGCTTCCAAAAACGTCCTAAGCCGCTGGAGGGTATCGGCGTGGACCTCTTTAGCCTCGGCCGAGCGGTGGCTGAACATCTGCACCGACATTATAGCTAGAACCTCCGGGAAACAGGCGACCGGACCGGCGGTGAAGAGCTTGTACTTGGGCTTGACGAGCTCGTAAACCTCCCTGTAAGCCTCTTCATGCGCCATGTTGAACCTTAACTCCATCGCAACCACCTCGACGGGAGTTCATGGGGAATCTATAAAAGGCTTCTCCTGAGGCCGCCCGACGTTTTCTGAAACTTTTTTCTAATTTTGATGGATTTCACGAAAAGCTTTCAACACCGCTAAGACTTTTAAAGCATGAGGTTAACGTTCAGAAGGTGGTCTGATGGAACGCAAACGCCTCGCCGGGATCCTGCTTCTGATCCTCTCGGCCTTCACCGGAACGATGGCCTTCCGCCTCGCTACGCCCGCGGTGGCATTCTATACGCGCGACATCCTGAAGGCGTCGATGTTCTCGGTCTCGATAGTTTCCACTTCATTCGTCCTCGCCAGGGCGTTCTCATCTATCTCCGGGGGGTTGATGCTTGAGCGGGGAAAACGGCTCCTCTACCTGGGAGCGCTGGCCATGATGTTCAACGCCCTTGCCGTTCAACTCTACCCGTTAACCTCAAACTGGTTTCAGGTTGCCGGAATAAAACTCCTCAACGGCTTCTTGAACGGTCTTAGCTGGCCGATGGCCCAGTTCGTCATAGCGGTTACGACGCCGAACGGGATCAGGGCCAGGGTCACTGCGGTTTACTTCTTCTTTGGAAGTGTTGCGTCCCTGCTGGGCAACTACGTCTACGCCTACACCGTGAACCTTGGTCTATCCGGTCAGATGTGGATCTCCTCCGCGTTCTTCATGCTCACTGGTTTGATAATGCTGGCCGCCTACTACCTGCTCCGCGGCTGGATAACACCGAGGAGGAAGAAGGACTCAAGCGCTGAGAAACTGGCCCTCGACCCCAAGGGCGTTCTGCTCATAGCCGCCCTCATGGCGATCATCGTCGCCTTCACCTCCGGGGAAATAACCTACGTCTACGTCTCCGAGGCTTTGGGAATTGGTAGGGCCGCCACGGCAAGGCTTATAGGCTGGGCCGGATTTCTGGCCTCTCTGATGAGCTACGGTGTTTCCTGGCTGGCGGACGTTGGCAGTGAGAGACGAACCGTTGTACTCACGTCCATTCTTGCGGCGGTTTCTCCCCTTCTGGCCGCGGTTAAGAGTGCTCCCACGGTTTTTCTCGGCATATTCCTTGCCCTCTTTGCCTTCCAGAGCTTTCGCCCGATTTCTAGGAAGATCCTGGCCGACTACCACCGCTCGTCCCTTGCCATAGGGGGAGTAAACGGGGTTCAGAACATTTCAACCTTCTTTGGGGGGATCCTGTTCGGCCTCTCTTATTCCCTTGGGGAGGTTCGTTGGCTGTTTACCGTTAATCTAGCCTTCCTGACCTTCCTGCCGGTCTCCATCCTCCTTCTGTGGAAGGGCATCGGACTTAGAATGCGCGGTTAGTGGGTCGTCTGAATCGTCGAGTTTCGGACGCCACTTTCCAAAACTTTTATAAGCCGCTCCGCTCGCCTAAGTTTAGGTTTAGCTTACGCTCATTTGGAGGTGAGAGAATGGGACTTAGACCAGCCAAGATCGATAGGGACGTTGACAAGCCCGCTTACACGAGAAGGAAGTATATAAGGGGTGCCCCTGGCCCAAAGATAACCATATTCGACATGGGGAACCTTTCAGCCGAGTTCGAGTACGAGGTGAGCCTTCACGCCGAGCAGGCCATGCAGATAAGGCAGAATGCGCTTGAGGCCGTTCGTATACAGGTTAACAGGTACCTCCAGAAGAACGTCGGAAGGAGCAACTACCACTACAAGATAAGGGTTTACCCCTTCCAGGTTCTCCGTGAGAACCCCATGGCCACCGGAAGGAAGGCCGACCGTTACGGGAACGGTATGCGCAGGCCATTTGGAAAGCCGATAGGCCTCGCCGCAAGGGTCAAGAAGGACCAGAAGATACTCACGGTGTGGGTCAACGAGCCGCACCTCAAGTTCGCCATCGACGCGATGCGCAGGGCGGGCATGAAATTCTCCTACTCCAGCTACTACCGCATCTACGATAAGGACGGCAACGACGTAACCAGCAAGGTTCTCTCCACGATGAAACGCTGAAGCGCAACGCTGAGGCACACGCTGTCGTGCGGCACTGGGAGTTCCCCGCTGCCTTTTCCCTTTTCAGCTTTGAGTTCTGGACGTACGTTTGTGTTCCTGGTTCGTTGAAGCCCCACAGTTGAAGGTTCCGATACCTAGACCGCCGAATACTACTTAGGGAACGCTACCTTTTGGGTGCACTTTGACCCCATTGAGTCGCTGGACCGAGGTTAACCCAACGGCCAGCGGTTGATCCAGTATTCATAATAATTATTAAAGATGCCATCCAACATTGATCGGTGGGAAGATGGTTGACTCTCACTTCAGGTCAATGCTCCTCAAGCTCGGCGTTCCTGAAGATAGATTGGCGGTTCTCGAGGGAAAGGGTGGCCTCGTTGAGGATGGGTTCGAGGGTATTGAATACGTCCGATTTCGCGACTCTGCCAAGGGGTTTCGACGTGGGACGGTCGTCTTTGATAACGGGGACGTCGTTCTTGGATTTCCCCACATAAAGCGCGTTGTCCAGCTGGAGAGGGGGATAAAAAGGGTCTTCAAGAACAAACCCTTCCACGTTGAGGAGAAGGTGGACGGCTACAACGTCCGCGTCGTCAGGGTTCGAGACAGGGTTCTTGCCCTCACTAGGGGAGGTTTCGTCTGCCCCTTCACGACCGAGAGGATTCTTGACTTCGTGAACGAGGAGTTCTTCAGGGACTACCCCAACCTAGTCCTGGCCGGCGAGATGGCCGGGCCGGAGAGTCCGTATATCGTCGAAGGGCCGCCCTACGTGAAGGAGGACATTGAGTTCTTCCTCTTTGACATCCAGGAGAAGGGAACGGGGAGGAGCCTTCCGGTGGAGGAGAGGTATAAACTTGCCGAGGAGTACGGGATTCCGCAGGTGGAGCGATTTGGCCTCTACGACCGGTCGAAAATCGAGGAGCTGCATGAGCTGATCGAAAGGCTCAGCCGGGAGAGGAGAGAGGGCATCGTCATGAAGACTCCGGATATGAAGAGAATCGCGAAATACGTCACTCCTTACGCCAACATCAACGACATCCGGATAGGTTCCCACATATTCTTCGACCTGCCGCACGGGTATTTCATGGGGAGGATTAAACGCCTCGCGTTTTACCTGGCCGAAAAGCATGTCAGGGGCGAGGAGTTCGACGAGTACGCCAAGGCCCTCGGAAAGGCCATCCTTCGGCCGTTCGTCGAGAGTATCCACGAGGTCGCCAACGGCGGCGAGGTAGAGGAGGTCTTCACGGTGAGGGTGAAGAACATAAGCACCGCCCACAGGATGGTGACCCACTTCGAGAGGCTCGGCGTGAAGATCCACATCGAGGACATAGAGGACCTGGGCAACGGCTACTGGCGGATAACCTTCAAGAGGGTCTACCCGGACGCGACGCGCGAGATGAGGGAGCTGTGGAACGGCAGAGCTTTCGTGGACTGAGCAAGCTTTGCTCCCGCAAAGCTTGACCAAAATGGGTTTAATTGTCCAAAAGGGCAACGGGAAAGTTGCATGCGTTATCAAAAAGTCGATGGATTCAGGGTTTACGCTCATGATGGCGTGTGGAGGAAAGTGTTTAGTCTTAAACAGCGCCCGAAGGGCGCTAACGGGAGGAAAACACGTTCAAAACTGGCGGGTTTGGAAGTAAACCCTCCTGAGAACAAGCCATTCAAGAGGCATGCCGGCTTTGATGAAACTTTGCGAAGGCAAAGTTTCTTAACGTGGGGCGTAGCCCCACCATGGGGGTTTGAGAGTACAGGAAGCTTTTGGAAAAAGCTTCACCAAAAGTTCGTGATTCCCGTTAGGGCTCTTCTGCAAAGGGATTTCACTTCCAAACTTGCCCGTGAAAATTTGAATTCTCTAAAATAATAAGTTCTCCACGAGGGTTCTCACCCAAACGCGCTCCAAAGGAGCGCCAAAAACGCTTGAACCCTCCTGGAACGCCCCCTTGGAATGAATTCATTCTGCCCAAAAAAGCAGTCCTCAGAGAAATCCACTCCAGAACACGCTTTTTTTCAAAAGGAATCACGAACCTTGATCAAACTTCGCGAAGGCGAAGTTTGCTTTGCAAAAAAGTTGCATACTTCTCAACCCAAAAAAGGGTGGAAGGGTTCGAAAGCCTTTTAAATAGTCTCCATAGACCTTCCTCCAGCGTTGGAGTATCCAGAGCGAAGGATGACGGAAAAATGGGCTGGCACATCTTTATTCCGGATTCGCTCCTTGAAGAGAGTGATGATCCGAAAATTCGGACGTACAAGGTTGGCCAGATAGCAAGGGCAGCGGCGATCTTCGGTGTCGAGCACATCTGGATTTACAGGGCCGGCGGCAGGGACGGAAGATTCATCAAGACGATCCTTGAGTACGCGGAAACACCCCAGTACCTCAGAAAGCGGCTGTTTCCACTGATGCCGGAGCTAAGGTACGTCGGCGTCATCCCTCCCTTGAGGACCCCCCACCACAAGCTCAAGGGGAAGCCCAGGGTTGGGGAGATCCGTGAGGGCTTCGCCTTCAGGAAGGGCCGAAGGGTTTACGCCGACATTGGGCTTGATGACCTTGCAATGGTCGAGGGGGACATTGAAGGGCGTGCAACGTTCAAAATCATCTCAACAAGGCCCCTCAAAGTGGTACTGGCAAAACCGGAGGAGTACTGGGGGTACAGGGTTCACCTCACCAGCAGCCCCCTGGCAAAAACACTTAAAAAGGCAAGGCTTGACCTGGCAGTTGCAACCTCCAGGAAGGGGCAAGACATTCGGGAGGTGAAGCTTCCCCCACTGAAGGGGGAGGTCGGATTGGTCTTTGGCTCGCCGAGGAGGGGTGTGATAGAGCTCCTCGGTGGGGAGGATTATAACTTTGATCTAATCCTCAACACAGTTCCAAATCAGCGGACGGCCACCGTCCGCACCGAGGAGGCCGTCTTGGCCACACTCGCGGTGTTTAATCTCATAAGGAGGGATCGAGATGGGAAAGATACACAGACCGAGGAGAGGTTCACTGGCTTACTCGCCCAGAAAGCGGGCTAGGAGTGTAGTCCCAAGAATCAAGACGTGGCCGAAGGAGAGTGAGGTCAGACTGCTTGGCTTTGCAGGATACAAAGCCGGTATGACCCACATCCTCATGATAGACGACAGACCAGGGCTCACGAAGGGCAAGGAGATCTTCATGCCAGTCACCGTTGTCGAGGTTCCACCGCTCTTCGTCTACGGCATCAGGGCATACAGGCAGGGGTACCTTGGACTGGAGACCGCCACCGAGGTATGGGCACCCAACCTCAGCGATGACCTGAAGAGGAGGATAAAAACTCTCCCTAAGAACTACAACGAGGAGACGTTCCGTGCAAAGCTCGGAGAACTTGAGGACCTGGTCAGAAGTGGGGAGATCGTTGAGGTCAGGGCCATCGTCCACACCCAGCCGAGACTCATAAAACTCAAGAAGAAGCCTGAAGTCATGGAATACGCGGTTGGCGGGGACGACGTTGCCGCCAAGTTTGACTACCTCAAGGGCATCGTTGGCAAGGAGGTCCGTGCGAAGGATGTCCTTCACGAGGGTGAGCTTCTCGACGTCATAGCCGTAACCAAGGGTAAAGGAACTCAGGGCCCGGTCAAGCGCTGGGGTGTCAAGATACAGTTCCACAAGGCCCAGCGCGCAGGTAAGGCCAGACATATAGGTAACCTCGGTCCGTGGCACCCGACCAGGGTTATGTGGACCGTCCCGCTGGCCGGCCAGATGGGCTTCCACCACAGGACCGAGTTCAACAAGAGACTTATAGCGATAGGCGAGAACGGAACCCTTGAGCTCAACGGCAACAAAGTTGAGGTGACCCCAAAAGGAGGCTTCCCGCACTACGGTCTCATAAGGAGCGACTTCCTGATGATACAGGGCACAGTCCCGGGTGCGTTTAAGAGGATCGTCCGGGTCAGACCAGCCATTAGGGCCCCGAAGAAGAGACCTCCCCTTGAGAGGCCGCAGATAACGTACATCAGTAGAGAATCCAAGCAGTGAGGTGAGATAGATGAAAGTTAAGGTATTTTCACTTGAAGGCGAGCCCATTGAGGAAATAGAGCTTCCAAAGGTCTTTGCCACTCCATTCAGGCCCGACCTCATTAGGAGGGCTGTCATCGCCTCATGGACGCACAGGATACAGCCGCAGGGCAGGGACCCACAGGCCGGTAAGAGACGCGTCACCGAAAACATTGGAAAGGGCCATGGAATGGCGAGAGTTGAGAGGATAAAGACCTCCCCGAGGTTCGCCGCATTCGTACCCTTCGCGGTTGGTGGAAGGAGGACCCACCCACCAAAGGTTGAGAAGGTTATCTGGGAGGGCATTAACAAAAAGGAGAAGAGACTCGCTATAATGAGCGCAATAGCGGCCACCGCCAACTACGACCTCGTCAGGGCTAGGGGACACATGGTCGACAACGTCCCGCAGGTTCCGCTCGTTGTCACCGACGACCTCGAGAAGGTCTTCAAGACCGCCCAGACCAGGGAGATATTCAAGAAGCTCGGCGTCTGGGACGACATCGAGAGGGCCAAGAGGAACACCAAGATAAGGGCAGGTAAGGGCAAGATGCGCGGGAGGCGCTACAAGAAGGCCAAGGGGCCGCTCGTCGTCGTCGCCAAGAACGAGGGAATCGTCCAGGGAGCGAGGAACCATCCGGGCGTTGACGTTATCACCGTGGAGAACCTCGGCGTTGAACTGCTCGCTCCGGGTACCCACCCTGGAAGGCTCACCATATGGACAAAGGGTGCGATAGAAAAGCTTAGGGAGATTTACGGGTGATGAGAGATGGATCCGTACAGGGTTATCGTTAGGCCGCTCGTCACTGAGAAGGCCGTTTCAATGATAGAACGAGAGAACAAGCTCACCTTCATAGTGGACAGGAGGGCCACAAGGGCCGACATCAAGAGGGCCGTGGAAGAGATGTTCGAGGTTAAAGTGGAGAAGGTCAACGTCCTCCTCACCATGAAGGGCGAAAAGAAGGCTTACGTGAAGCTCAAGCCGGAATACGACGCTAGTGAGATAGCCGCAAGGATAGGATTGTTCTGATGGGGTGAGTGAGATGGGAAAGAGTCTGATTCAACAGAGGAGAGGTAAGGGGACGAGCACCTTTAGGGCGCCCTCCCACAGGTACAGGGGAGCGGTCAAGTACGTTCCACTTAACCTGACGAAGGAGCAGACCCTCGTTGGTGAAGTCGTAGAGATACTCCACGACCCCGGAAGGACCGCACCGGTTGCCAGGGTGAAGTTTACGAACGGCATGGAGAAGCTCATCATAGCTCCAGAAGGGCTCCTCGTTGGTGAGGAGATAGCGGCCGGGCCGAACGCTCCGATAAAAATGGGCAACTCCCTTCCGCTCGCAATGATACCCGAAGGAAGCTACGTTTACGACATAGAGGGGAGCCCGGGTGATGGTGGCAAGTACGTCCGTGCCGGTGGGACCTACGCACTCATCGTCAGCAGGGAGAAGGACAAGGTCATAGTCCAGCTTCCGAGCGGTGAGCTCAAGCAGTTCAACCCTGCCTGCAGGGCAACCATAGGTGTGGTCGCCGGCGGTGGAAGACTTGAGAAGCCGATAGTTAAGGCAGGAAAGGCTTATTACATCATGAAGGCGAGGAACAGGTTCTGGCCAAAGCCGAGGGGCGTTAAGATGAACGCGGTTAACCACCCGCACGGCGGTAAGGAGCACCACATTGGTAGGCCAAGCACCATCGCCAGAAGGGCCGCCCCAGGTCAGAAGGTTGGTCATATCGCCGCGAGAAGAACGGGTAGGAGGAAGTGAAGATGGCGAGGAAGAAGGAGTTTAAGTACAGGGGTTACAGCTTCGATGAACTGCTTAACATGTCACTTGAGGATTTTGCCAAGCTCCTTCCTGCCAGGCAGAGGAGAAGCCTCAAGCGTGGACTTTCACCTGAGCAGAAGAAACTCCTGAGGAAGATAAGGCTTGCCAGGAAAGGAAAGTACAAGAAGCCAATAAAAACCCACAGCAGGGACATGGTCATCCTCCCAGAGATGGTCGGCATGACCATACACGTTCACAACGGGAAGGAGTTCGTCGCTCTGGATATCAAGGAAGAAATGATAGGACACTACCTCGGTGAGTTTGCCCTGACCAGGAAGATAGTGCAGCACGGTTCACCGGGTGTTGGAGCTACAAGGTCCTCGATGTTCGTGGCTATCAAGTGAGGTGGTCTAGATGTCCAAGGGAAGGTTTTCCTATTCATTCCAGAACTTTGACCCTGAGAGAATGGCGCGCGCCAGCGGAAGGGACCTTAGGATGTCCCCAAAGCACACTGTGGAGCTCCTCAGGGAGATCAGGGGCATGATGGTCAACGACGCACTCCGCTACCTCGACGACGTTATAGCGCTCAAGAGGCCGGTTCCGATGAAGCGGTTCAACGACAGCCAGGGGCACAAGCCGGGCAGGGGTTTCGGTCCAGGTCGCTACCCTGTCAAGGTCGCCAAGGCCGTCAAGAGGATCCTCCTCAACGCCAAGAACAACGCCGAACAGAAGGGACTTGATGTTGACAGGCTTAAGGTGATCCACGCAGCAGCCCAGAGGGGGCCAGTGCTCCGCGGGTACATTCCTAAGGCCTATGGAAGGGCCACACCGTTCAACGAACAGACCACCCACGTGGAGATAGTTGTTGAGGAGATTAGGAGGTGAGCCTTTTGGCGATCGAGAGATACTTCATCAGGGAGAACGTTAAAGAGATGCTCATTGACGAGTACCTCGAGAAGGAGCTCAGAAGGGCTGGCTACGGTGGAATCGACATAAAGAAAACTCCCCTTGGCACAAAGGTAACGATATTCGCGGCCAGTCCCGGATACGTTATCGGCAGGGGTGGAAGGAAGATAAGGGAGCTTACCCGGCTACTTGAGAGGAAGTTCAACCTTGAGAACCCACAGATCGAGGTCGAAGAGATCAAAAACCCCTACCTCAACGCCAAGGTTCAGGCCGTCAGGCTTGCCCAGGCCCTTGAGAGGGGCATCCACTTCAGGAGGGCTGCCTACTCGGCCATAAGAGCAATCATGAGGAACGGCGCCAGGGGCGTTGAGATTCGCCTGAGCGGAAAGCTCACCGGTGAGAGGGCCAAGAGCGTCAGGTTCTACCAGGGTTACCTCGCTAAGGTCGGCAACCCCGCCGAGACCCTCGTCAGCAAGGGCTACGCACAGGCGCGCCTTAAACTCGGCGTCATAGGTGTCAAGGTCTCAATCATGCCGCCCGATGCTAAACTCCCGGACGAAATTGAGGTCATAGAAAAGCCTGTTGAGGAAGAGGTGAGTGGAGAATGAAGCCAAGTGAGATCCGTGAGATGGGCATGGATGAGATCAACGAGAAGCTCAGGGAGCTCCGCCTCGAGCTCGCCAAGGAGAGGGGTGTGCTCACCATGGGGGCATCGACTGAGAACCCCATGGTCATCCGAAACCTCAGGCGCGATATAGCGCGCCTGCTTACCATACGAAAGGAGAAGCTTAAGGAGAAAAGGTGAGGTTCGGTGCCTAGGATCGTTAACCCTCTGGATGAGATGCTCTTTAAGGAGGTCCTGAAGGAACAGCAGAGGATTAGGGTGTACATAGAGAAAGCCCGCTACGGGAAGCTCAAGACCATAATCGAGGGAATCGACGAGAAAGAGTTCGACCTCGATGAGATCGCAAAGAAACTGAAGGCGAAGCTGGCATGCGGTGGAACCGTGAAAAAAGGAAGGATAGAGCTCCAGGGCGATCACAGAGACCGGGTCAGGAAGTTGCTAGGAGAGCTTGGATTTTCAGAGGACTTGGTAGAAGTGGAGTGAATCAGAAAAAGCTCATCTGGAGCGAGCTCATTGGACTGAAAGCAAAGATTATAAGGGCATCCCATCCAGAGCTGGTTGGCATCGAGGGCTACGTCCTTGATGAGACGAGGAATACCCTCACCATCGGCGGTGAGCGGGTCTGGGTAATCCCAAAGGACGTGGTGGAGCTCGAATTTGAAGCTGGCAATAAAAGAATCCGGATTGAAGGGAAGAACCTAATAGGAAGGCCTGAGATGAGATTGAAGAAGAGGTGGAGACGATGAGAGAGATTGGATTGAAGATTCAGCCTCCCGCTGAGAAATGTGATGATCCAAACTGCCCGTGGCATGGACACCTGAAGCTCCACGGCAGGTACTTTGAGGGAGTTGTCGTCAGCGATAAGGGCAAAAAGACCGTCGTGGTCGAAAGGCAGCACTACCACTACCTCAAGAAGTATGAAAGGTATGAGCTCAGGAGAAGCAGGATACACGCTCACAACCCTGAATGCATCGGCGCTAAGGTTGGTGACAGGGTCCTGATAGCTGAGAGCAGACCAATAAGTAAGACCAAGAGTTTCGTGGTAGTTGCCGTGACCAAAAGGGCTGAGGAGGTGTGAAGGATGGCCAAGAAGGGTGCTGGAGCCACCAGAGGAATTAGCCCAGTCAGGCCGACCCGTGCTCTCCCGATAGGCGCTTACCTCAGGGTCGCAGACAACAGCGGCGCCAAGGTCGTCCAGATCATAGGCGTCGTCGGTTACAAAGGTACCCGGAGGAGGCTGGCCAGTGCGGGCGTTGGGGACATGGTCATCGCGGCCGTCAAGAAGGGGAGGCCGGACATCAGGCACCAGGTAGTCAGGGCCGTCGTCGTCAGGCAGAGGAAGGAGTACAGAAGGCTTGATGGCATGCGCGTCAAGTTCGAGGACAACGCGGCGGCAATAGTCACCCCTGAGGGTGTCCCGAGGGGAACCGAAATAAGGGGTGCCATAGCGAGGGAGGCCGCCGAGCGCTGGGTTAGGCTCGGCAGCATAGCGAGCATCGTGTTGTGAGGTGAGAATTATGAAGCTTGATACAAAGCAACCGAGAAAGCAGAGGAAGTTCCTTTACAACGCCCCACTGCATCTCAGGGGCAAGTTCATGAGTGCGGCCCTCAGCAGGGATCTGAGGGAAAGGTACAACGTCAGGAACCTTCCGATCAGGACGGGAGATAAGGTCAGGATCGTCCGGGGCGACTTCAAGGGCAAGGAAGGGAAGGTCATGGAGATTGACCTCAAGAGGTACAGGATACACGTTGAGGGTGTTACCCAGAAGAAGGTCGATGGAACTGAGGTGTTCTACCCGGTTCACCCGTCCAACGTCGTTATAATAGACCTCAACCTTGAGGACGAGAAGAGGGAGAAGATAATTAATAGGAGGGCTTGAAAATGGCGAGAAAGGGTGCAAAGAGACACCTTAAGAGGCTTGCTGCTCCAACCCAGTGGTACCTCTCAAGAAAGACCTACAAATGGGCCATTCGCCCGAGGCCGGGTCCCCACAGTATGAAGACCTCGATTCCGTTGCTCTACATAGTCAGAGACTACCTCGGCTACGCCAAGACCGCAAGGGAGGCACGGAGGATACTCAACGAGGGCAAGGTCCTGGTTGATGGTATACCACGGAAGGACTACAAGTTCCCCGTCGGTATAATGGACGTTGTTTCCATCCCCGAGACCGGGGAGCACTACAGGGTCCTACCGAACAGGATTGGGAAGCTGATACTTCACCCTATAGCGGATAAGGAAGCCAATGTGAAGCCGCTCAGGATAAACAACAAGCGCATGGTTAAAGGGGCCAAGGTTCAGCTCAACCTTCACGACGGAAGCAACCACCTCGTCACCATGAACGAGAAGGACAAGTACAAGACGGCCTACACCGTTCTCATGAAGGTTCCCGACAGGGAGGTCATCGAGGTCATCCCGTTCGAGGTCGGCGCCTACGTCTTCGTTACCCAGGGTAAGAACGTCGCCAGGAAAGGCAAGGTCGTCGAGGTTAGGGGATTCCCGATGGGCTGGCCGGACGTCGTCACGATCGAGGACGAGAACGGCGAGCTCTTCGACACCCTGAAGGAGTACGCCTTTGTCGTTGGAAAAGAGAAGCCGGAGATTTCCCTTCCGTGAGAGGTGAGATGAGATGGGGATCAACAGAGAGGCTATCCTTGCAGACTGGGAAGCTCACCCGATGAGAAAGCCCAGGATTGCGAAGGTCACCATAAACATCGGTGTTGGCGAGAGCGGTGAGAGGCTTACCAAGGCCGAGAAGATGCTTGAGGGACTCGTCGGCCAGAAGCCGATAAGGAGAAGGGCAAAGCAGACCAACAAGGACTTCGGAATCAGGCGCGGCGAGCCGATAGCGGTCAAAGTCACGCTCAGGAAGGAGAAAGCAGAGAAGATGCTTGACAGGCTCCTTGAGGCCATTGACAGGAAGCTCAAGGCTGGCAACTTCGACGAGCACGGGAACTTCTGCTTTGGAATACAGGAGCACATAAACATACCCGGCGTCGAGTACGACCCGGAGATAGGCATCTTCGGTATGGACGTCTGCGTTACCCTCGAGAGGCCAGGATACCGTGTCGCCAAGAGGAAGAGGGGAAGGAAGAAGCTTCCGACCAAGCACAAGCTGACCAAGGATGAGGGTATCGTCTTCGCTATGGAGGAGTTGAATGCTAAGGTGGAGGGATTGTGAGATGGCGAAGGCTGACTACAACAAGAAGAAGCCGCGCAAGTTCGGCAAGGGTGCGAGAAGGTGCATGCGTTGCGGCCAGTACGGCCCGGTTATCAGGATACACGGCCTTATGCTCTGCAGACACTGCTTTAGAGAGATAGCCCCCAAGCTGGGCTTTAAGAAGTACGAGTGAGGTGAGAGAAGATGACTCTACTTGATCCACTGGCTAATGCCCTTTCACACATAACGAACAGCGAGAGGGTCGGAAAGAATGAGGTCTACCTCAAGCCAGCCTCCAAGCTTATGGGAGAGGTCCTCAGGGTTATGCAGGAGAACGGCTACATAGGCGAATTCGAGTTCATAGACGATGGAAGGGCCGGAATCTACAGGGTGCAGCTCATAGGAAAGATCAACAAGACAGGTGCCATAAAGCCGCGCTTCCCGGTCAAGGCTACGGAGTACGAGACCTGGGAGAAGAGGTTCCTTCCGGCATTCGAGTTCGGTATCCTCATAGTCTCGACCTCCCAGGGTGTTATGGCCCACAAAGAAGCCATCGAAAAGGGAATCGGCGGTAGGTTGATAGCGTACGTCTACTGAGGTGAGAGAGATGCCGATAGATGCATGGGTAAGGGAAGAGGTTGAGATTCCTGAGGGCGTCGATGTCACCGTTGAGGGAAACACCGTTAAGGTCAAGGGGCCCAAGGGCGAACTTCAGAGGGAGTTCAAATACCCCGGTGTAAAGATATTCACAGAGGACGGTAAGGTCGTCGTCTTCAAGGAGTTCCCTAGGAGAAAAGACATAGCAATAGCGAGAACCTTCAAAGCCCATATAGCCAACATGCTCAGGGGCGTCACCGAGGGCTTCACCTATAGGCTCAAGGTAGTTTACAGCCACTTCCCGATGACCGTTAAGGTTCAGGGGGAAGAGGTGCTCATAGAGAACTTCCTCGGTGAGAAGAACCCCCGGAGGGCCAAGATACTCCCTGGAGTTTCGGTCAAGGTAACGGGGAGTGAGGTCATCGTCGAGGGTATGGACAAAGAGGCCGTTGGTCAGACCGCTGCAAACATCGAGCAGGCAACCAGGATAACCAAATGGGACAGGCGCGTCTTTCAGGATGGTATTTACATCGTTGACAAGGCGGGTAAACCTATAAAGTTCTGAGGTGTGAGAAATGAACGAGAAAGCGAGACTCCTTAAGATAAGGGCCAGGATCAAGAGGAAGAAACCGCGCTTCCTCAGGCAGGAGTGGTGGAGATTCCCGAAGTTCAAAAACAACCCCAAGTGGCGCAGGCCGAAGGGGATTGACAGCAAACTCAGACTTAAAAAGAAGGGCAGAGCTCGCTCCCCCAGCATTGGGTGGAGCTCTCCAAGGGCCGTTCGTGGACTCCATCCGAGCGGGTACGAGGAGGTCCTCGTCCACAACGTTAGGGAGCTTGAGGCTATAGACCCAACCAGACAGGCTGCCAGGATTGGAAGCACCGTTGGGGCCAGGAAGAGAGAGACCATACTCGCCAGGGCAAAAGAGCTTGGCGTTAAGGTACTCAACCCGTGAGGTGAGATTATGCTCAAGATGCAGAGGAGGATTGCCGCTGATTTGTTGAAGTGCGGTGAGAACAGGGTATGGATCGACCCTGAGAAGATAGAGGATGTCGCTGCCGCAATAACCCGCGAGGATATAAAGAGACTCATCCATGATGGCGTAATCAAGAAGAAGCCCGTTAAGGGCCAGAGCAGGGCTCGCGCCAGGACCTACCAGGAAGCCAGGAAGAAGGGACGCCACAGGGGCCCCGGAAGCAGGAAGGGCAAGAAGACAGCCAGGATGGGCAAGAAGGAGCGCTGGATGATGACCATAAGGGCACTCAGGAAGGAGCTCAGGAAGCTCAAGGCCGATGGCAAGCTCGACGAGCATGCATACAGGAGACTCTACATCAGGGCCAAGGGCGGTCAGTTCAAGAACAAGAGGCAGCTCTACCTGTTCATGCAGGAGCACGGCATATTGAAGGAGTGAGGTGAGAGAGATGGCACACGGACCAAGGTATAGGGTTCCATTCAGAAGGAGAAGAGAGGGTAAAACTAACTATCACAAGAGGCTCGCCCTCCTCAAGTCCGGAAAGCCCAGGCTAGTCGTGAGGAAGACCCTCAACCACCACGTAGCCCAGATCGTGGTTTACGATCCCAGTGGCGACAGGACGATAGTTTCGGCACACACCAAGGAGCTCATGAGGGACTTCGGCTGGAAGGGCCACGGAGGCAACACGCCCTCGGCTTACCTGCTCGGTCTTCTCATAGGGTACAAGGCGAAGAAGGCTGGAATCGAGGAGGCCATCCTCGACATAGGACTCCACCCACCGACCAGGGGTTCGAGCATCTTCGCCGTGCTGAAGGGCGCCGTTGATGCGGGTCTGGACGTTCCACACAGTGAGGATATTTACCCCGAGGACTACAGGATAACCGGTGAGCACGTTGCCAACTACGCCAAGGCCCTCAAGGAGGAGGATGAAAGCCTCTACCGGAAACAGTTCTCAGGT
>Ga0256834_1001135_pt1 | contig 18546 bp, 15 predicted proteins | sample 4281140metaG_FD_190536 | JGI IMG/M metagenome (GOLD analysis project Ga0256834, IMG submission 190536) | Hydrothermal vent microbial communities from East Pacific Rise, Pacific Ocean - 4281-140 | ecosystem: Environmental > Aquatic > Marine > Hydrothermal vents | place: Pacific Ocean: East...
AGAAATTATGCCTTTATATACTGATGATGCTAATGATCGAATTTATGGAACTACCAATTTTACCAATTTAGAATCTGCCCTAGCAATGTTAGAAGGTACTCCAGAAGAAGTTCTTCAAAAAATAAATAATGATGCCGCTTATAAATTTGCTAAGCCCTATATCTTAGAGTTTTATACACAGATAGAGCCTGAATATCAAGCTAGAAAAACAATTATCAATGATATTCAAAAAAATTATATGAAGGCGATAATTAAAGTAATGCCGAATCAGCATTATTTTCCTGATGCCAATGGTACGTTAAGAGTTACTTACGGACAGGTAAAAGGTTATGAACCAAGAGATGCTGTATATTATAAACCTATTTCATATTTAGAAGGTGTTATTGAAAAATATATACCAGACGATTACGAATTTGATGTGCCTAAAAAATTACTTGAATTGTATGAAACAAGTGATTTTGGACAATATGCTGATAGCAATGGTAAATTACCAGTTTGTTTTTTAGGCACCAATCATACTACTGGAGGTAATTCTGGTAGTCCAGCCATAGATGCACATGGTAATTTAGTAGGTTTAAATTTTGATAGAGTTTGGGAAGGTACTATGAGTGATTATAATTATGATGCTGAAATATGTAGAAATATTATGGTCGATTTACGGTATGTGCTTTTTATTATTGATAAATATGCTGGAGCTAAACATCTAATTGACGAAATGAAATTGGTGCACCCTAAAAACAATACCGTTAAAGTGATTAAAAAGGGGTAAGCTATTCTTTTATAATAACTTGTTTTAACAAAAAGACTTTTTAGTACTGAAGCGTTGGTACTATTACTTGCTGAAAAACAACTAGTTATATTTTTTGTATATTTGTTCTATTAAATATTATTAACAACCCCTAACAACCCCTAACAATTAAATGCTATGAAAACTAAACTACTATTAGTAGCTATGCTATTATGTATGGCTATGTCTTACGCTCAAAAAACCTATGTACCCGACAATAATTTTGAACAAGCCTTAATTGACTTAGGCTATGATGATGTGTTAGATGATTATGTGCTAACCGCAAATATCAATACAATAACCAATTTGAATCTAAGGAATACAGGTATAGATGATTTTAAAGGTCTTCAAGATTTTGAGAGTCTAATTGATTTAAAATTGATTGCATATAATAGCAAAAATTTAAATTTTAGTAATATGGTTGCTTTAGAAAAACTTGATATTCATTTATCTTACTCAGATTTACCAAACTTAAGTAAAAATGTAGCTTTAAAAACCCTAACAATTAGAGGAATAGAACAATCGGCATCAGTAGGTGACTTAAATTTAAAAAATAATCTCGATTTAGAGGAACTAAGTGTTTCTGTATCGGCTAGGTTTTTAGATTTAAGCAATCATACAAAATTAAAATATGTCAGTACTAGGAATGTAACCGGTTTGAATTTAAGTAATTGCACGGCATTAGACGCATTACTAATTAATAAACTGGGTAGTAAGGGTTTAGATCTAAATAATTGTACTACATTAAGGTTGTTACAAATAGGAAGAGGTACTTATCGTAATTTAGATCTTAGCAGTTGTATAGCTTTAAAGATTCTAAAATTAGATAATAATATGCTGGTAGATTTAAATCTAATTAAGAATACAATTTTAAATTCCATTAGCATTACAAATTGTGAAAAATTAAAATTCATAAACCTTAAAAATGGAAATAATGAAAACATTCAAAAGTTTATAGTAAATAATAACCCTGACTTAACTTGTATAGGTGTTGATGATGCAACATATTTTACAACAAAATGGGTCAATATTGACTCGCATACCTTTTTTAGTGAAGAATGTAATTATACAAGAGAGTTAACACATATACCCGACAACAATTTTGAACAAGCCTTGATAGATTTAGGCTATGATGATGTACTAGATGATTATGTGCCAACAGCAAATATCAATACCATTACCAGTTTAGATGTGTCAAATAAAAATATTGCCGACCTTACAGGAATAGCAGGTTTTGTTGAATTAACATCTCTGGGTTGTAAGAATAATGCTTTAACCAGTTTAGATTTGTCACAGAACCCTGATCTTAGCTGGTTAAATTGTAAGAATAATGCTTTAACCAACTTAAACTTTTCACAGAACCTTAAATATCTGTTTTGTGAAAACAATAATTTAACCAGTTTAGATTTGTCACAGAACCTTGAGTTTGAAAACCTATATTGTAGTAGTAATGCTTTAACCAATTTAGACCTGTCAAAAAACCCTAAGCTTGATTACTTATTTTGTGAAAATAATAACTTAACCAGTTTAAATGTTAAAAACGGAAACAATACTCATATAAGAGCTTTTAGAGTAACTAATAACCCAGACTTAAGCTGTATTACAGTAGATGATATACAGTATTCAATTAGTAATTGGAGAGATAGGGATTCACAGGTTATTTTTACTGAAGATTGTAGCAATTTAAGTACAGAATTAACCTATGTACCAGACAATAATTTTGAACAAGCCTTGATAGATTTAGGTTATGATGATGTGCTAGATGATTATGTCTTTACTGTATATATTAACAATATTGTAGAGCTAAATATTTCTAACAAAGACATTACTGACCTTACTGGGGTAGAAGGTTTTAGTAATTTAGAAAATCTAAATTGTTCTAATAATAAACTAACCCACTTAGATTTTAGTAAGAAAACAATATTAAGAAGTCTTAATTGTTCTAACAACCAGCTAACCAGTTTAGATCTAAGTAAGCATAAAAATTTAAATAATCTTGATTGCTCATCTAATAAATTGACTAGCTTAAATGTTAAAAACGGAAAGTATAGTAAATACTTTGAATTTAGTGCTCTAAATAACCCTGATTTAACCTGTATTACAAGTGACCCTTATGCAGCAATTTATTGGAAAAATAAAGTAGATAGTCAAACTTCGTTCAGTACAGATTGTGAAGGTATATATGCAGGGCTTACTTACGTACCCGACAATAATTTTGAACAAAAATTAATAGACTTAGGGTATGATGATGTGTTAGATGATTACGTATTAACATCAGAAATTGAAAGAATTACTGAATTTGACGATTCAGGTTCCTATTATATAGATTTTACAGGTCTTGAAGCTTTTATTAATTTACGTAGCTTATCCATGTTTCTTGATAGATTTAACAATAAAACGGTCGATTTAAGTAAAATGGTTTATTTAGAAAAATTATCTATCCGTCTAGATAAATCAGGTGTGCCAGACATCCGTAAAAATTTAGCTTTAAAAGAAATAAGAATTAGTACAAGTGATGTAACTGCTATTTTAAACTTAAAAAACCATCTTGCTTTAGAAAAACTATATGTAGTCAATAGTCAAAGAGGCTCTACAAATTTTCTAGATTTAAGCAACCATACAAAACTAAAAGAAGTTTATATTAACAAAGTTACTGGTTTAAATTTAAGCAATTGCACAGCTTTAGAAAGCGTAAAAGCTGGAAATTGTACAGAAGGTATAAACCTCACCAATTGTACTGCTTTAAAAAAGCTAGATTTCGGAAGTACCCGAATTTTCCCTTATTTTAGCAGTTTAGATGTAAGTACCTGTACAGCATTAGAGTCTATAATAATTGAAGAGAATCGCAACCTTAAAAAGTTAGATTTTAGTAAAAACACAAAGCTAAAAGAGTTAGGTCTTTATTATCTTCTTAATTTAGAATCTCTAAACCTTAAAAATGGTAATAACACCAACATGACTTTAGGAAAAGTAAGAATATTTCCTGTTTTAACATGTGTTACTGTAGATGATGTAGCATATGCTACAGCCAATTGGAAGGAGAAATTTTACAATGTTACCTTTAGCACAGATTGTAGTGCAAGTACAGACCTAACCTATGTACCCGACAATAATTTTGAACAAGCCTTAATAGACTTAGGGTATGATACTGTTTTAGATGATTATGTGCCAACTGCAAATATTAATTTCATTACTAATTTAGATATTTCAAATAAAAGTATAACTGACCTTACAGGAATTGAAGATTTTGTTGAATTAATAACCTTAAATTGTAATAACAATTTATTGACTAGTTTAGATACTCGTCACAATACAGAACTGGTTACATTTACCTCTGACAACAATAAGTTGACGTATTTAGATATTTGTGAAAATCATAAAACAACTTATTTTTCTGCCAACAATAATGCTTTTACAGGGTTAAATGTAAAAAATGGTAACAATACTAATTTCACCTATTTTTCTGCTTTAAATAATCCTGATTTGGTATGTATTACTGTAGATAACGTTGGGTATTCAACAACAAATTGGACAAACATTGATTCTCAGAGTAATTTTAATGAAGATTGTACAGTTAGCACACCTGACAATAATTTTGAGCAGGCTTTAATAGACTTAGGTATTGACGATATAGTTGATGGTAAAGTAACTTTAACTAATGCAATTAGTCTATTAAAAAACTTAGATATTTCTAATAAAAATATAATAGATTTAACAGGGATAGAAGAATTTGCTTCTCTCGAAAAATTAAATGTTTCTGATAATAAAATTGTAGATTTAGATTTGAGTTCTAACCTACAATTGCTAGAAATTATTACTGAAAACAATAACCTATCTAGTTTAGATGTTAAAAACGGAAACAATAGTAGTGTCACTTTATTTAATACTACAAGAAATCCAAATTTAACTTGTATTAATGTTGATAATGCGGCATATGCTACAGCGAACTGGACAACTATAGATGTTCAAACTAGCTTTAGTGATGATTGTAGAGGTCAAGTTTTAACTACGGATAATTTTGAGTTAAAAGGCTTTGTAATGTACCCAAACCCTGTTCAAAATAAGTTACAAATACATATTGAAGAAGAGGCTAATTATACTTTAGTAAACACAAAAGGACAAATCATTTTTAAAGGTAAACTAACCTTCGGAAAGAATCTTATAGATGTTTCAAGACTAGCAAACGGAGTTTATTATTTAAATCTTAAAACAGACAGCACTAAAGTTTCTGAAAAAATAATAAAATATTAATAATCAGATACTACAAAAATGTTTTAAAAAGCCCTTAACTTATAGTTTCGGGCTTTTTTCTATTTTGGTTAAACACATCTACTTCAACACCATAGTTTCTTTTGAAAACTGTTTCAGACTAAAAAATACAGCCACAATAGCTAAAAGAATTAATGAACCAACCACTACAATATAATGAGCGGGTTGAATGGTACCCGCAATAATTTCTTTGGTTGCTAAAGCAATGTTTAAAATAGGAATCCATACCGTTTGCCAAGTCAATTCTACCCCTGGCATTAAAGCTATCATTGCAGGAATAATGATGACAAATGACAATGGAGTTACATAACTTTGAGCTTCTTTAAAACTACTTGCTCTTACTACTATTGCTGATAATAATCCTGCAAAGAAAACACTCAAAGGAATCAACATGGCAAACAACATTAAAATAAACTTTAAGCCTAAAATATCATTTATTGCATTTAAAAAATCAGGCGGAATGCCATCAATAAATTTTAAGCCTACAAACATACCCGCAATGGTCATTAGTGCGGCAGAAATACCGATTAAAGCAATGGTAATTGTCTTACCCATTAAAATTTTAAATCGTGATGCTGGTACAGTCAATAGAGTTTCTATAGTACCACGTTCTTTTTCTCCTGTAATTAAATCTAAAGCAGGATACATACATCCCATAAAACAAAATATGATAAAAATATAAGGAATAAAACCACCTATCATTTTTCCTATTTGTTCTTTGGGTGATGCAATATCAATTTTTGAAATACTGAGTGGTTCTAAAGCTTCAGATGAAAGCTCTAATTGTTTAATTCGATCATTCATAACAATCGATTTATAACTGTCTAATTTCTCTCTAATTCGCTTTTCTACCATCAAGTTGGTCGATTTATAATAGAGATTTAATCCTCCAGATTGTAAACTTGAAACTTTCTCTTGAAAATCAGGTTTGAATTCTAACACAGCATCTAAACTCCCATTATTGATAGAATCTTTTACTCCAGCTAAAGCAATATCATTTACCAATACAAATGTAGTATCCTTAAATTGTGAAACTATATTTTGTGGGGCACCGATTAAAGCCACTTTAAGTTGTTTATTTTGCTCTTTATTCAATAAATTTTGCTGTAATTTGGTAACTCCCAATAACAATAAAGGCATTGCCAAAGCAGGTAATAAGATAGCAGAAAACAACGTTTTTTTGTCTCTTAAAGTATCTGTAAGCTCTTTTTTTATAACAGTGAATATCGTTTTCATAAGTCTAGTTGTTTTGGTTTACAATGTTGATAAATGCTTCTGTTAATGATTTTCCTTCTGATTGTTTTCTAAAGGCATCCATAGTATCATTATAAATCAGATTGCCTTTAGCGATAATAGCAAGATCATCACATAACAAATCAACTTCACTCATAATATGTGAAGAGAAAATTACAGTTTTTCCATCTTGTTTACATTGTCTGATAAGTTCAATAATACTATTGGCAGTAATCACATCTAAACCTGAAGTAGGTTCATCAAAAATTACAACACTAGGGTCATGAATCATGCTTCTAGCGATAGAAACTTTTTGTTTCATACCTGTAGAAAGTTGACCAATCCGTTTTTTTGAAAACTCATTGATATTCAATTGCTCAAAAAGTTGCTCTTTACGTTCTTTAAAAATTGATGCATCTAAACCATGTAAATCTGCAAAGTATTTTACAATTTCACCAGGAGTTAGTCTGTCGTAAAGGTTTGTTGAACCTGTTAAAAAACCTATTCTCCTACGTACTTCTTGTGGATTTTCAATCACACTAACATCATCTACTTTAATATCTCCTGAAGAAGGTGTTAATATGGTAGATATCATTCGCAATAAAGTTGTTTTTCCTGCACCATTTGGTCCTAATAAAGAAAATACACTACCAGGTTTACAAGTAAAACTAACATTATTTACTGCAGAAATTGAAGTACTGTTGGTTTGTAATTCTTTACGTTGCTTTTTACTTAAAGCATATTGCTTTGTAATATTTTCTACTTGAATCATAAATAGGTTTTGTTAATTTGTTACTTATAGGTAGTACAATTTAATGTTTTGTTACATGATTGCAAAATTTGTCATGAAGAACACCTCTTTTTAATTTTAAAAAATAAAAATCCCAAAGACCATAATTGGAATTTGGGATTTTACCTTTTTTCTTCCCTTTGGATTAACGAAATTAAAATATAGTTTAATTAAAAGTTATAGAGCAAAGTCTCAGGTAAGGTTTATCCTTTTAAACTGGCAGCTAAATATTCTCTATTCATTCTGGCAATATTTTCTAAAGAGATTCCTTTTGGGCATTCAACTTCACAGGCACCTGTATTGGTGCAGTTACCAAAGCCTTCTTCGTCCATTTGTTTTACCATATTCAGTACCCTATCAGTAGCTTCAACTTGCCCTTGTGGGAGTAAAGCATATTGTGAAACTTTTGCTGAAACAAATAACATTGCACTTGAATTTTTACAGGTAGCCACACAAGCACCGCAACCTATACAAGTGGCTGCATCCATAGCATCATCTGCAGCATGTTTAGATATTGGAATTGCATTTGCGTCTTGTGTATTTCCAGATGTGTTTACAGAAATAAACCCTCCTGCTTGTTGAATGCGTTCGAAAGCCATTCTATCAACTACTAAATCTTTAATTACAGGAAAAGCATTAGCTCTAAAAGGCTCTATGGTTATAGTTTCTCCATCTTTAAACATACGCATATGTAATTGACAAGTGGTAATACCTCTATCTGGACCGTGTGCTTCACCATTGATGTACATAGAACACATTCCACAAATCCCCTCACGACAATCATGGTCAAAGGCTACTGGCTCTTCATCTTTGGCAACCAATTGCTCATTTAAAACATCCATCATTTCTAAAAATGACATATGTTCTGAAATATCGGTTACTTTATAATCAACCATTTGACCTTTGTCATTTGGTCCTTTCTGTCTCCAGATTTTTAGTGTTAGATTCATAATTTTTAATTTTTTATCAGAAAAAAGAATAGAGAGAATAGAAAAAAGATTTAATTCAGTCCATTTTGAAAACCCATTGTCATTCTTTGAAATTCTTCAATTTTATTTTCTAGTATTCCTAAAGTTTTTTCTTTTATATATTTTCTATGGTATGCAACCAATAACTGTGTTCCTAATTCAAAAGAAGATCCAAGTGAAATATCTAAAAAATGAGAAAAAGACTTATCTGTTCTTGCAGAACCTTCAGCTATATTACTAGGCATTGAAACCGAGCATCTACTTAACTGAGAGCTTAAATCATATTTTTCATGTTTTGGAAATTCTTGTAAAATATCTGAAATATCATTTGTAATTTCTAGACCTAACTTCCAAATCTTTAAATTTTTGTAATTATGTCTTTTCTTGAATCCCAATTTGTCTATTTTCTTTGTTCTTTTCTCTCTTTTAAAACTTATTTATAACTTCTCGTTTTTAATTCAATATCTTTAAACTCTAATTCTTCTTTATGCAATATAGCATCACTTGGTTCGCCTTTATATTCCCAAGCAGCTACATATTTATAATTTTTATCGTCACGTAATGCCTCTCCTTTTTGTGGGCCATCAGTTTCTACAGATTCATCTCTAAAATGACCTCCACAAGATTCTTTACGATCTAAAGCATCTTTAGCGAATAATTCTCCTAATTCTAAGAAATCTGCCACTCTACCTGCTTTTTCTAGTTCTTGGTTGAATTCATTTAAACTACCTGGTACTTTTACATTTTTCCAGAAGTCTTCTCGAATTTCCTTAATTTCAGCAATAGCTTCTTTTAAGTGTTTTTCGTTTCGAGCCATCCCTACTTTATCCCACATTATCTTTCCTAATTTTTTATGGTAGTAGTCAACAGAATGTGTTCCTTTATTATTGATAAAGAAATCTAATCGCTCTTTCACCTCTTTTTCTGCTTCTTCAAATTCAGCAGTATCTGTAGGAATCTCTCCTGTACGAATATCATCCGATAAATAATCGCCAATAGTATATGGCAATACAAAATAACCATCTGCCAAACCTTGCATTAAAGCAGAAGCACCTAATCTATTTGCACCGTGATCTGAGAAATTAGCTTCACCAATACAATACAGTCCAGGTACGGTAGTCATTAAGTTATAATCTACCCAAACGCCTCCCATGGTATAATGGGTTGCAGGATAAATCATCATTGGTGTTTTGTATGGATTTTCAGCTACAATTTTTTCATACATCTGAAATAAGTTTCCATATTTTTCTTCAATTACAGCTTCTCCTAGTTCTAATATTTTTTCTTTTGACGGATTATGATCACCATGTAACAAGGCTTGCTCCGTTCCATAACGCTGTATGGCAGCTTTAAAATCTAAATACACTGCTTCGCCAGTTTCATTTACGCCATAACCAGCATCACAACGTTCTTTTGCTGCCCTTGACGCTACATCACGAGGCACTAAATTACCAAATGCAGGATAACGTCTTTCTAAATAATAATCTCTATTTTCTTCTGGAATCTGTGTTGGTTTTAACTTTCCTTCACGGATAGCGAGTACATCTTCCATATGTTTTGGCACCCAAATTCTACCATCATTACGTAATGATTCAGACATTAAAGTCAGTTTAGATTGGTAATCACCAGAACGAGGGATACATGTAGGATGAATTTGCGTATAACATGGATTTGCAAAATACGCTCCTTTTTTATGAATTTTCCAAGCGGCGGTTGCATTAGAACCCATTGCATTGGTTGATAAGAAATAGACATTTCCATAACCTCCAGAAGCTATAACCACTGCATGAGCAGAATGCCGCTCAATCTCTCCTGTAATCAAATTTCGTGCAATAATACCCCGTGCTTTACCATCAACGATAACCACATCAAGCATTTCATGACGATTATGCATTTCTATTTTACCGCGAGCAATTTGTCTGTTCATAGCAGAATAGGCTCCTAATAATAATTGTTGTCCTGTTTGTCCTTTGGCATAAAAAGTTCTAGAAACGAGAACTCCTCCAAACGAACGGTTGTCTAATAAACCACCATAATCACGAGCAAAAGGAACACCTTGAGCCACACATTGATCAATAATATTACCTGATACTTCTGCTAGACGATATACATTTGCTTCTCGTGAACGATAATCGCCACCTTTTACGGTATCATAAAATAAGCGGTAATTTGAATCGCCATCGCCCATATAATTCTTAGCAGCATTTATCCCACCTTGAGCGGCAATAGAATGAGCACGTCTTGGAGAATCTTGATAAGCAAAAGCTTTAACATTATAGCCCAATTCTGCTAAAGTTGCAGCAGCAGAACCTCCTGCCAAACCTGTACCAATAACGATAATATCAATATTACGTTTGTTAGCTGGATTTACTAAATCAATTTTATCTTTATAGGTTGTCCATTTGTCAGCAATAGGACCTTTTGGAACTTTTGAATCTAATTTTGCCATAATATCTTAATGATTGAAATGATGAAAAAGTGCAATAAAAATAAATAGAAGCGGAATGACAATAGCATAGGCTTTTGCTCCTTTTTCAAAACCTTTGGTGTATTTATTATTTAATCCCATTGATTGGAAAGCCGATTGAAAACCATGTAGTAAGTGTAATGCTAAAAACACAAATGCAATAATATAAGCACCTACGCGTAAAGGGTTTTCAAATTTATGTTGTAGTTCGTGAAAATACCGATTAGGATCTTCAGGTAAAACATCTACGTATTTGTATTTGAGTTCAGGAATCCAAAAATCAATAAAGTGCAAAACGATAAATGCTAAAATTGCTAGACCAGAATAGATCATATTTCTACTCATCCAAGTAGAATTAGCAGCACCATTGTCTTTAAAATATTTGACACCTTGTGCTTTTTTATTTTTTAATTCTAAAACAAAACCCATTACAAAATGAAAAACAACACCAATAATAAGAATGGGTTGCATTGCAAACTGAATTAACGGATTGGTTCCCATAAAATGAGATGCCACATTAAATGCATTCTCACTACAAACTGACAATAGGTTTATAGTAACATGCATTAACAGGAAAAAAATTAAGAAAAATGCCGAAAGAGCCATAGCGTACTTTCTGGCAAGCGATGAAGATAAAAATCCACTCATTTTTGGTTAGTTTTTATTTTATAAAACAAAGATAAGGTTTCCTTTTAAGTTGGTAATCAATGATTCTTTATTTTTTTCTTATTTAGAATCATTTTAAAAATAATAAATTTATCCACTAAATTTAATGGATAATATTAAATGTTAAAGCAGATAGTCTTATTTCGTAAATCAGTTGTATCTTTTACGTCTAAAAAATAACGATGTATAGTAAGAAGGTTCAATTTAAAAATAAGCAAGGACAATTATTAACAGGAGAAATAGATTTACCTATTGATAAAAAACCTTTAAGTTATGCATTATTTGCACACTTTTTTACGGGAAATAAAAATTTCACAGCGGTACGAAATATTTCACGTGCTCTAACACAAAACAACATCGCTGTAATGCGTTTTGACTTTACAGGTCTAGGGAAAAGTGAAGGGGAATTTGAAGATTCAAATTTCACAAGTAATGTTGACGATTTGATTTCTGCTGCAAATTTTTTAACAAAAAACCATCATGCTCCAAAAATCATTATTGGACATTCATTAGGTGGAGCAGCAGCAATTTATGCCGCAAACGCTATTGATTCTATTGAAACAGTTGCTACTATTGCAGCCCCTTCTAACCCAAGTCATGTAGAACATTTATTTGAAGAATATTTAGAAGATATTGAACTAGACGGAGAGGCTACATTTGATATAGCAGGTAGAAAGTTTACCATAAAAAAACAATTTTTAGATGATATTCACGATCAAGATTTACCAAAAATATTAAAAAATTTACGCAAGCCTATTTTGGTATTCCATTCTCCACAAGATAAAGTAGTTGAAGTGAAGAATGCACGTGATATTTATAGTGCAGCACATCATCCTAAAAGCTTTATTTCATTAGACGGAGCAAATCATTTACTCACCAACAAGCAAGACTCTTTTTATGTAGGTCAAGTAATTTCAAGCTGGGCAAATCGTTATGTGAATTCTGATGAACCAAAAGAACTGTCAACAGATAAATCAGTAGTAGTACGAGTTGGTAGAGAAAAGTATACCACTGAAATTGTGGCGAGAAGCCATTCTATTTTGGTAGACGAACCCAAAAAATACGGCGGAAAAGATGCGGGTATGAGTCCGTATGAATTGTTATTAGCAAGTTTAGGGTCATGTACCGCGATTACTTTACGCATGTATGCTGATAAAAAAGAATGGAATTTACGGGAGGTAAAAGTTCATTTAGAACATTTTAAACAACACGCAAAAGATTCTGATTGTTGTGATAAAGATGAACCAAAAATAGATAAATTTGTACGTGAGATTAATCTAAAAGGTAATTTAACTGAAGAACAAAAACAACGCTTACTTCAAATTGCCAATAGATGTCCTGTACATAGAACATTAGAAAACAAAATAGAGATTGAAACAAAGTTAAGGGTTTAATGAAAATAATCATATTATCAGTTGGCGAAAATATTTATTCTACGCAACGCTTGGTTGAAGAAGCTGAGCATAGAGGGCATCAAGTACGTGTTATAAATCACACCAAATGCTCTGTAAAATTAGGTGATGGTAAACCTCAAATTATTTTTGAAGGTGATAATATTATTAATTGGCCAGATGTGATTATTCCGAGAATTGGAGCTTCTGTGAGCCGTCATGGTGCTGCAATTGTTAAGGAGTTTGAGATGAATAACGTGTTTAGTACAGCAAGGTCTTTAGGGATTTTAAGAGCCCAGAACAAAGTACGAACCTTACAAATAATGAATAGAAAAAACATTCCTATTCCACAAACAGTTTTCTCTATCAATCCTCAAAATATTGACGAACAAATTGAATTGTTAGGTGGGCCACCTGTAATTATTAAGCTGCAAGAAGGAACGCAGGGAATGGGTGTGATATTGGCGGAATCAAAAAAATCTGCCAAATCTATATTAGATGCACTTTACAATATGAATACGAATATTCTATTACAAGAATTTGTAGAAGAATCAAACGGTGAAGATGTCAGAGCCATTGTTGTGGCGAATAAAGTGGTGGCTGCTATGAAGCGTAAAGGCGAAAAGGGTGAATTCAGATCGAATATCCATAGAGGTGGTACGGGTGAAAACATCCAATTATCTGATAAAGAACAAAAAATTGCTTTAAAAGCAGCCCAATATTTAAGTTTACCAGTAGCTGGTGTTGATATGATTCGTTCAAAAAGAGGGGCATTATTAATTGAGGTAAATGGCTCTCCTGGATTTCAAGGAATTGAGGCCTATACCAAAGTGAATGTCGCAGTAGAAGTCATTAAATATATAGAAAGACATGTTCGAAAAAGAGTATAAAAATAAAACAATAGAGGTTCGAGGTTATAAAGTTGTTTCAGGCGAATCTAAGCTGATTAAAATCCCTATTGATAGATTACCTACAGGAACCTTAATTGAAATTCCTGTCTATATTTTTAACGGAAAAGAAGCGGGACCAACTATTTTATTGCAAGGAGGTCTGCATGGAGATGAGGTAAATAGTGTAGAATTAATTAGAAGAATGCTAATTAATAAAGATTATAAAATATATAAAGGATGCGTAATTGTGGTTCCATTGTTGAATGTATTCGGATTTTTAAACTTTTCTCGTGATATGCACGGGAAAGATGTAAACAGGTGTTTTCCTGGTTCTAAAAAAGGATCTTTAGCAAGCAGGATGGCTTTTTATTTGATGAAAGAGATTGTAGAAAATGTTGATTTTGGGATTGATTTTCATACGGGAGGAGAGCAACGCTGCAATTATCCTCAAATTCGATATACCTTAGAAGATGAAAGAGCTAAACAATTAGCCACTATTTTTAATGCTCCGTATCAATTTGCTTCAAAATTAATTCCGAAATCGTTTCGAAACGCCTGTTATAAACACCATATTCCAATCCTTGTTTTTGAAGGAGGAGAATCATTACGATTAGACAGATTATCCATTAAAAAAGGAATTAATGGTACTCTTAATATCTTACGATATTTTAATATGATTGCTAAAAGTGTCGTTATCCCAGAAATGGAAAAAGGCATTGAAATTACTAATAGAAAATGGATTCGTGCTAAGTATGCTGGGCTTTTTAGAACGATTGTTAAAAATGGGTCTGCTGTAAAAAAAGGACAAACTCTAGGCTATATTATGGATACTTATGGAGAAACAAGCTTTAAAGTAAAGACTCCTTATGATGGTTATATTATTGCTGTAAATAATTTTCCTATTATTAATATGGGAGATGCTATTTTTCATATTGGTCAATAGAAAAGAGAACAAAGAATATAGAGAAGAGATTGAATAGGAATACTTATATTTACATTTCATAAAAATTAATGTCTGAAGAACCAAAACATAAATTAGATCCGAATAATTGGGCACAAAAACATGCTGACTATTTGTTTAACTACACCATTACCAGAGTTAACAAAGAAGAATTGGCAAAAGATATTGTGCAAGAAACATTTTTCTCTGCTTTAAAAGCACAAGATAATTATAGAGGACAAGCTTCAGAAAGAACATGGTTAATCTCTATTCTTAAACGTAAAATTATTGATTATTATAGAAAAATAAATTCTAAAAAGGGTAAGGTTGAGGTTAGAATGGACTTTTATGAAGATGGTGAAAGAAAAGGAAAATGGATAGAAGAAAGAGCTCCTTCTTCTTGGGGAAATGAAGCAGAAAAGAACATTGAAAACACAGAATTAAAAAGTGCAATTGACGCTTGTATTGCTTTTTTACCCGAAAAATATAGAATGGTTTTTTTATTAAAAACGGTTGAAAATTATGAAACAGAAGAGATTTGTAATGAATTAGACATTACACCGTCTAACCTTTGGGTAATTATACACAGAGCAAGACATCAATTAAGAAAATGTTTAGAAGAAAATTGGTTTGCAAAATAAAGAGAAATGAGTAATAAGTTTTTTATTAATTGTGATGAAGCAACTACGATTTGCGATAAAAATCAGTACAAAGAAGCTTCCTTTTGGGAGAAACTTAAATTAACCTTTCACCTTTTCTTGTGTAAAAAGTGTGGAATGTACTCTAAACAAAATGCTGTAGTAACTAAAGTATGTGATAAACATTTGCATAAATGTGAAACCAATCATCAATTTTCTGAACAAGAAAAAGTAGTACTTCAAGAAAATATATCTAAGGAAGTTGATCAATAACTTAATGAATTTCCTCCCCAAAGAAATAGATGATTATATAGTTTCTTCTTCAGAAGATGAGCCTGAACTACTTCAACAACTCAGCAAAGAAACTTGGCAAAAAGTATTAGTACCAAGAATGCTAAGTGGTCATTATCAAGGAAGATTATTGTCTCTGCTTTCTAAACTTATACAGCCTAAAACCATTTTAGAAATAGGTACTTATACAGGCTATTCTGCATTGTGTTTGGCAGAAGGTTTACCTAAACAAGGTGTGTTACACACTATTGACACCAATGAAGAATTGGTAGATTTCCAAAAAAAATATTTTGACAAATCGCCTTATAAAAATCAAATCAAACAGCATTTAGGTAATGCTTTAAAGGTTATTCCGAAGCTCGATGAAAAGTTTGATTTGGTCTTTATTGATGCAGATAAAACTAATTATTCTAATTATTTTCATTTGATTATTGACCAAATGAATCCTGGTGGAATCATCTTGTCAGACAATGTATTGTGGAGTGGAAAAGTAACAACAAAACCCGAAGTAAAAGACCACGATACAATTGCTTTAATAGCTTATAATCAACTCCTAAAAGAAGACCTAAGAATTGAAACAGTAGTACTACCTATTCGTGATGGATTGACCATTAGTAGAGTGAAATAAAAAAGTTTGAAGACATAAATATCTTTAGTGTTGAATCATTTGTAATCAAATAGGTTCTCGATACGATTTTTTAGTAAAAAAACCACTCGAACTGACATTTTTGCTTCTGTCTTCAAACTTTAGTCTACAGCCATTAATAACCTCTGACTGCTTTTAATGCATCAATACTACCATAGCCGAAATCTCCATTTTTATTAGGATAAAACCGAGCTGATTGTTTTAAACGTGTCAAAATTTGAGCTCTTGACCAAGAAGGATACTTTGCCCAAACCAAAGCAGCTATTCCTGCTGTTGAAGCTGTTGCAACAGAAGAGCCTCCAAAATATGTTGATTGACCATTATAATATCCCAATACTGGTTGATGATGATTATTGCCTCGTTCCATAACAAACGTAAAATCGATTTTACTACCTGTATGACAAACATCACATTCATTATAAGAACTTCTTTCTTCAATTCCAGTTACTGCAACTGTTTCATTCATATTCGCAGGGAATATAACACCATACCAATTGGTAAAACTTGTTGAAGTACCACCAGCAGCAAAAATCATTTTATTTCTTGCATAGGCGTACCTAATAGCATCTTTAACTTTACCAATAGACCAAATGTATCCTATAGAAAGTGAAATTATTTTTACATCATTTCTTCTAGCAAGTGCTTTTATGGCATTTGCTACACCTTTTTTTTCTTGATATCCGTTAAGGACAACATCACTTGTACCTCTATATGATATTAAATTACATTCATAAGCAACACCAACAAATTGAGAAGTATTATTATTCGGAGCAGCAATTGTAGCACAAGAACTAGTACCGTGTCCGCATTTATCATTCGGACCATCAGTTTTGGTTTTCCACCATTTCCAAGAATCTACATAAGCACCATATTTTCTAACATACCTTCCTGAGTAAAAATCATCAAACTTTGCTCCTAAATTGGCTTGATTAGGCGAAAGTCCAGTATCAACCACGCCAACACCAACACCACGACCTTTACTATAAGCCCATGCTTGATTAATTTTATGGGTATAAAAATTCCAAGGAACACGAGCTCCTGTAGGTAATGTTCCGTAATCTAAATTGCTAATTTTTTCACTAGATTTATCACATCCACTAGAAGAGGCACTTTTTTGTGCTATAGTACCACTATAGACAAAACCGTCTGGTTCTAAATAACGAATTTTTGGATTCTTTCTAAGCTCAGTAATGGTATTTAATGTAACAATTTTTACATCTATATAATTCAATACTTCATCATCATAAACAACAATTTCTTTTTTGCTTTTTTTCAAGCCATTAGAAGTTGAAATGGTATTGATAATATCTTCTTTAACAGAAATTAATTTTTGGCTTTCTGACCTAAAATTTTCGTTTTCACTTCCGTAACCAATCGTTAAAATATTTCCTCCATGTACTGAGGCACTCCACAGCAAATGATCACTAGCATCACTCCAATCAAAAGAACCTTTCTCGTCTAAAGATTTGGTTATCTGTTGGTTAATTTCTGCAACTGTCAAGACTTCTTGAACAGCTGTTTCTTGAATTGGTACTATTTCTTCATTATTACATGAGCTTAAAAAAGCCAAGAGTAGTATTGTTGAAATAAAATAAATTTTTTTCATGGTTAGTTTGGTTAAAAGGTGAATAATAGTAGTATGCTGCATAAATCAGGTTAAAAAATGCAGTAGCGATCACTCCAAAGCTACTAAACTTTTTTTAAAAACACTAAACTTAGCCTGTAAAAAGCATAACCTTCTATGCTACCAAGTAGCATTCCTATAAAAAGATCTATAGGAAAATGGACACCTACATAAATTCTACTATAGGCAAAAACTAAAGGCCAAATAAGTAAAAATAACGGATATTTATAATGTTTTTTTAAGGTAAGAATCATAAACAACGTTACGGCGAATGAAGTAGTTGAATGCCCTGACACAAAACTAAAACTATGCGGTGTTTTTAGAATACGGATGATATTATTTATTGAGGGGTCATTATTAGGGCGAAGTCTTTCAAAAAAATCTTTAATTAAATTTACAAACTGATCTGAAAAAGTAACTAATAGTGCAGCCACAAGAACTAAAACAAGACCTTTTTTTAACCCGTAAGCTTTAAAAATCAGAAAGAAGAGTAATAAAAATAAGGGAATCCAACTAAACTGATTGGTAATAATCATCCAAAAACCATCATAAGTTTCAGAGCCTAGTGCGTTTAATTTGATAAATAACTCTTTATCATATGTTATAATTTTCTCTAGGAAAGTCAATTTAAAAATTTCGTTTTATTGGACCAGTAACCTCATCGATATTGTCTTGAATATTTTCTCTAACCTTTTTTATATCTTTTTTTAAGTCTGAAGCTAAGTTTGTGTCAATACCTTGTTTTTCTGCAGTGGCATTAATTTCTCTTTTAATATCATTGGTTGCATCTTTTATTTGACGCATACCTTTGCCTAGCTCTCTGGCTATTGAGGGTATTTTATCTGCACCGAATAACATCAATACTATTATTAGAACAACAAAAATTTCAGCACCGCTTATAAATAAAAAAGGCATAATTGTTTTATTATAAGGCAAAGATAGTAGA
>Ga0256834_1001136_pt1 | contig 18536 bp, 12 predicted proteins | sample 4281140metaG_FD_190536 | JGI IMG/M metagenome (GOLD analysis project Ga0256834, IMG submission 190536) | Hydrothermal vent microbial communities from East Pacific Rise, Pacific Ocean - 4281-140 | ecosystem: Environmental > Aquatic > Marine > Hydrothermal vents | place: Pacific Ocean: East...
AAGGATTATGACGTTGGCTATGGCAAACCTCCACGCAGCTCACAGTTTCAAAAAGGGTGCTCGGGCAACCCCAAAGGACGACCGCGGGGATCAAAAGACCTTGGCCATTTTCACTTTGCCATTCTGGCGCGCGTCGTAATAGTTCAAGCGCACAGATCATGGCGGCGGCACGGCCCAGCTGGTCAAGCGTTAGCAGCCGCAACGTGTAGCGCATGATCACACAAACGCCGCTGCCCAGCCAATCCGGATTGGTCAGACGCCGAAACGCAATCTGGAACGCGGCAAGGCCAAGATAGGCCTCGGTTTTACCGCCCCCTGTTGGAAAAAACAGCAGATCAACCGTCTTGCGATCATCATGGGTCGGGTCGGACAGGCCGTTTAGGTTTAGCAGAATAAACGCCAACTGAAAGGGTCGCCATCCCGCGCCGGTAATGCCGCGTTTTTCCAGACAGGAATTGATCGACAGGTTCATGGCGCGAAACGCATCACACGCGGCCACTGACGTACCAAGCAGCTCAATGCCTTGTTGCATGCGCACGCGGGCCTCTTGCTGGTTCGCCACCAGCTCGCTTGCCACATCTTGGCGTGTCTTCGTTTCAATTGCCCCAATACCCGCCGTTTGCTCGGCAATGAATTCGGCGTAATCATCGGGGAAACTCTGCAAGGTGGCGGTCAGCGCCGCGTTATCCTTCGCCAGTTCGGCAAGGGTCAGCATGTTGAACTCGGTCACGCTATTCAGCGCCTCGTTCTGGTCTACCTTTTCCACATCGGCCGAGGGCAGCGGGTCGGTCCAGACCTCACCCGTATGCCCGCCAGCCTCGTCGCCATGGCCGGTGCCGATATTGCGGCCACCGGAAAACCGCAGCACATCGGCGTAATGTAGATCCTGCAGGCGCAAATCGGGGTCGTCCGCTTCAAAACCGCTCATGTCGGGGTTGCCGATGAAACCATCCCCCGCAGCCTTAAGCGACAGGCCGACCTGAAAGATGTTGGACACATCGGCAAACCGCTGGGCGACGGGGCGGCGGTTGACCACAAACACGGTGACCGACAGACCATCCAGATCATCCATAGGGCGCAGCAATCGGGTTTTCTGCACCATCAGGTGCAAATGCACCACGCCGCCTTTGCGTTGCGGGCTTTCGGTGTCAAACAGCGGGATGGAAATGCCGCCTTTGGTGGCCTCTGCCTCGGCCAGCCTTTCCGCCGAAATCCGGTATTCCACCACACGGGGTTTGCGATGCCAGCTGATATCCTTGGGGGCTTGGCCGCCTGTGCCTTCCAGCACGTCATCGGGGATCGGTGGTTGGGCGATGTAATCGGCATAGCGCAGGGTGGCGTCCACATAGGCGCAATCCGGCGCGACAAAGGCAGTGATGCCAAGGCTGGAGGGCGTCAGGCGTTTGCGCTGTTTGGCCTCAACCCCGCCATCAGAATCCTCGCCCGTGGCGGTGCCCGGTTCGGGGTCGTCTTCCATGCTCGGCAGGGTTGCCTGAATTTCCGGCGCGTCGTCTTTGGCGAGGCTGATGACCGAGCCCTCGGCAGGAGTTAGATGGCCGATCAGGTAAAAGCTGGATGGGCGGGTGGCGTTTAGAACCTCCTCATTCCCCATGTGATCTTCGTGAAACGCGGGGCGGGTGTCGGGGCCGAACAGGTCCATGCGAAAGGTGTCTATAATGGCGTCGCGCACATCTGCTGACGTTTTCTGTGGGCTGCTCATATCAACGATCCTTTTTCTTCTACCTGTAAGACACGCGGCTTCATTTTGCCATCATCTGCCGGAGTGGCTGATGCGCGGGCGCGGTTGAGCGCGAGTAGGCGCGCCAGCACCTTGTCGCGAAACCATGCGGGCCAGTGATCGCGTTTTTGGTAGGCAAATTCAGGCTCGTCGGTTCGGTGCAGGAAACGGGGTGCGGCCCCGTCGGGCGAGGTATCCGCCGCCATATCGGCCAGATCATCCCAGCCATAGGCGCGCAACACCGCGTCATCCATGGCGGCGTGTAGACGGCGCAGCTCAATAATGTCGTCTTTGTGATCGAGCTGGTTGTGGAAGCGGTTGTAGGTTTTGGTGAGGCCGAGGTTGGTGGTGGTCATGATTGTGGCGCGATGATCAAGATAATCGGCAACGACTGAAATCAAATGATTGTTTTGAGCCTCATGTTCAGGTGCCGTGAAATTCTGAAAGCAATCGGATGGCGAATAACGCAGATCATCTTTCATGCTGGAACTTAACAATCGCGCCCAAATCTCGTGAACGCTGGAGAAAATCGAAATCATTTCCGGCTTGGTGAAGACCACGCAAGAATCCGCAAAAACTGTATTCGCAGGCACTTTTGCAATGGCAAGGTTGGGAGAAACGCGGGAAAGGACTAAGACATCCTCCATCCCCGACAACGCATTCATTAACCCCGGCCGGTTTTCTCCATAAATCCACCAACGGTCCCTGTTCGATTCCCGTTTCTGCTTATCCCGCTCCGGCTTCACCATCCGCTCGACAATCTCCAGCAGGTCGGGCCAGTCCGCTGCCACGGGGTCGGTGTAATCGGCGGGCACGATGCCGGTGCGCTGCATCTCGGTGCGGGTTTTTTCGCTGGCTTCGGCCCACGGGGCAAGGCCCGCGTCGCGCCGCAGCGGGAAATCCTCAAAATCTATCACATAGCGGTGGTGTTTATGCGCGGGGTCGGTATTGACCTCGCTGCCGCCTAGATAGGGTTTGATCCGCTCGGCATTCTTTGCATCTTTGGCAATCAGCCGCTGCATTTCGGCAATCGAGGTGGCCTTGCCCTTGGCGGCATTGGCATCATCAAAGGTAAAGCCCATGCCAAGGATGATTGACCCTTGAAAGGCAATGCCTTTGTTTTCCTCCAGCACCGCAGGGGTATCGTCAAAATCGCCCTCGCGCAGAAAGGCGGAAATGCGGCTGACCGCGCGGCCATCAAGGCGCACAGGCAGATCGCCAAGATCAGCGTTTTTCAACATATGCACAGTGGACACCACCACGGCGGCATCCCCCGCCCATTTCACCCGTCGGCGAGCGCGGTAAATCGCGCCATGCGCCTCGGCCAACAAATAGCGCAGCCCGCTTTCACGGGTGTCGCCCTGACCGATGGTGTTGGTGGCGATCAACCCCATGCTGCCACCATCGCGGATCAGCCCGTAAGCACGGCGAAAGAAATGCGCCGACAGATCGGCATTGCCGTGGCTGGCGGGGCTGATGATTTTCAACCAGTCCAGAAACCCCGCGCGGTTGCCGCTGGTGATGGTGTTTTTGCCGGCAAAGGGCGGGTTGCCAACGATGGAGTCAAAGCCTGCATTGTCGCCCTCGAACACCTCGGGGAATTCGATTTGCCAGTGGAACGGAGCGATCGGGTGGTCGCCGCTGTTCAGATCATGGCGCATCTGGCGGGCCACGTCCCAGCCGCCGTCACGTCCCAGCTGCACTTGCAGTTCGTCCAGCGCCTCTTGGCGTTGTTTGGCCTTTGCTTGGGAAAAGAACGCCGCAATCACCGCATCACCGCCAAGACGCACCTCGGCCAGCTCGTTATTGGCTTCGCTCAATCGCTGTCTTTGGGCCTCGAACGTCACATTGTTGGGGGCGGTGCGAATGTGGCGGCGGTCAATGCGGGCGGCATTGACCAGTTTGGTGAACTGGCTGGCAAACATCGGAATGGTCTGGTCGGTTTCCCAGCTAACGCCACTGATCTGGTTGAGGGTCAGGCCGACAAGGCTGTCACCGGTTTTAAGCGCGTGATCCAGAAAGCTGAAATCCTCGTCCTTGGACAGGGTGACCAGCCACAGCGACAGCTTGGCCAGATCGGTGGCCATGTGGTTTTTATCAACCCCGTAAAGGCAGCGCTTGGCCACCTCGCGACGGGCAAACACCTGCGGATCGGAACGAGCCTCGTCAGGTAGCAAATCGGGGTGGCGCACCCAAGCGGCCTCTAGCCGTTCACCCAAGGCGCGGCAGGTTTCCACCAGAAACGCGCCCGAGCCCATGGCCGGATCGCAGATTTTAAGATCAAGCACTTGGTCGGGCGTTGCATCATCGCCCAGCTCTGAAAGGATCGGCTCCAACGCCTCGCGCACAATCGGGGCTGTCAGGGAACCGAATGGGTCATCTGGCTGTCGGTGGCATAAGCTTGGCTGTGGGCTGGCGCTGCATGGTGGGCTTCGTCAAGAATAAGCATGGAACGTGCACGCGGTGTTCCTAGAACAGCCTTAAGACCGACCATATAACCCTCATCCCTCAGCAAAGAGTGCGAGATAATGAAGGCGTTACCCGATTGCCAAGGATTATAACCGAAGCCCCGCTCAGCGCGCATGTTAAAGAAATACTCAGCATCTACGATCTCGGCGGACAGGCCGAATTTTGAAGACAACTCCTCTTTCCATTGTTGTGTCATCGATGCAGGGGCAGAAACAACGAAAAAGTCAACTCGTTTGCGGAGCAATAGTTCTCGCAGCACCAGCCCCGCCTCGATGGTTTTACCCAGCCCACCGTCATCGGCAATCAGCAGGTTGACTCGCGGCAGATCAAGAGCTTTGGCCAGTGGCGTTAATTGGTACGGCGATATTTCAATGCCTGCCCGAAATGGAGCCTGAAACAACTTGTTATCGGCAGCAGTTGCTGTGTTCCATTGCAGGGATTGGAGATAAGCGGAATATCCCTTGGCATCGGTAGGGACGTTTGATCCCAACTGATGCCAAAGCTGGTCATCGACACATCGGATTGCAATCTCGCATTCAGGTATGACCAACTGCATCTGACCCGTTGCATCATCGTCTAGGCACCTGACTTCCAGCACGTCCGGCGCAGTTTCGCTTATCTCGATATTTTCTATCAACCAATGCCGCCTCCGAATGCGGACACATTGACCAATTTTAAGTTTTGGATTTTCCATCAATATTCCCTAATAATTACATAAGGCTCGTTCAGGAAAATCAGTTAGAAAGCATTTCAACTCATCGTATTAGCGGTAATATCCGCAGAAAACGTCACTGTTTCTAAATCTCCACGTGCACTTTTGAGATAGTAACCCAAAGTTCGCGCTAGGAACACCGGAAACTATTCGAGCATGAAAAAGCTCTTCAGCTAATGACCCACTATTCCCCTTACCTTTTTCTACGCCAAGAGTTTTGGTCTCGCCCATTGATACTGGATATTCTCTTCGCCCACGGAGGTTTTCTGCCCCTTCTACTCCAAGGAAAACGGCTACAGCAGGGTTGTTAATGTTGTCTTCGGCGATTACCGCCTGTCGAGGATCGTCTTGATGATATCCGGTGCCAGCAGACTGACGCGCAGGACGCTGGTCATATAAGTGAGGGAGAGTTTTTCGTGTTTGGGCAGTTCGGTGATGGTTGTGAACTGCCTGCTTTCCAGCACCTTTTTCCAGCGGAAGGCGCGGGCGAGCGCCTTGACGAGGGCGCTGTCGACACGAATCTTCTCGATGGCCGCTGGGGTGCCAGCCGGCGGAATGATCCGTTTCTGGCTGCTGTATTTGCGGATACTGAACAGGCGCAAGCCTGTAGGAAATTGTAACATCTCTTAAAACAAGCCGCGAAATTCTCTAACCCGTCATTTTTGCGAACAGAAATATCGGCAGCCTCTTGTTTTTTCCAAATGTCTCGCCTAAGTAGATTGAAGGAACGCATCACCCGCGGTTGTCGACACAAGGTCTGTACTGACAAACAAAAGATGAAAACTGCAACAAAATGCAGAACCAGATACTGGTTAGAATGTTTCCATTCCTGATCGCCGCATGCAGACTGCGCGTTAATTGGAGATGAAAACATGACCGTTTCTTACTTACCCTTTAAAAAGCTGCATTTTGCAGAAATCACCAATCTTGATCCCGGCAGCCTTAAGAAATCCGCAGATTTTGCGCGTGATAAAGGCCGTGATGTCGAAAAAATCGGACAGGTGACTGCACTCAATTTTATTGCCAAGTCGCTCGATATAAAAGGAGGATGGGGCAGCTATAAGAAAGAATACAGTGAATCCATAAAGCCGTTTATGGATAAATATCGTCTGTTAAAGCGCCAGAATATTCTGAAGCATGAGTTGGGCGATCGGTTCTATCACTTTTACCCGGAACAGGTTTCCGGGCGTCTCTTTCATTCCGGACGCCCGCTTCCGGATAAAATCTTTATTGGCGACAGGTTTAATTACTGGGACCTTCTGGAGCTGGCAAAAAAGCACCCCGACATGCATGTCGAGACTCGGTGGGGGGAACAAGTTCCTGTCTTTGATCAACAACACCCCCCTGCAACTTTTGTTATTAAAATGCACGGCGGGAAATGCTCGTTTTACGATGCATTATGTCATGCAAATTACTTGGGGGACCAGTTCTGTGACCCTACCAGCGAACCACCTGTTGCATGTCTCTACCGGCTTGATGACGAGCGTCGGACAGCCTTGGAAAAGGCCGGCAAAATCCTGTCCACTCTGATCCGCTGCACAACAGCCGGCTGGGCCGAGGTTATCCCGTATAATGACCATTTGGTATTTTTACGGCTTGCCGACGGGCGCTATGATTTCTTTTATAAAAATATGCGCACCAAAAAGTTCGCGAAGAACCCTTACCTCCCCTATCTCAGGGATAAAGATATCAGCAAAAAAAGCAGGAGTGATGAATTTTCGCTGTGGAGTTATTTCCAATATGACGGATGGAAGGAACAGGATGATCACGATGCCAATAACATGTGCCAAGGCATCGTTTCAGAACCCTCAAACCGTGCAGATTATACGGGTGAGGAGTTTCTGAAGGAGTATCTGACCAGGAAAGGGCGCTTCCGGCCAGCGATTCACTATGCTTCCCGCAGGGGTGGCTATCACTACAAAAAAGATGGCGATGGCGGTCTGTGTTTCACAGATTTGATCACGGTTGGCCAGTTTGCAAAATTTCTCGATGACAATGAGGGTTACGCCCGTCACAGGGCGTCTCTGAAAGACGTAGGTTGTTTTGCGGGGCCGGAATTCGAGTTTGCCGATCTTCCGGCAGCGGTCACGTGGTATGATGCGCTGGCATATGCCTCCTGGCGCAGGGGCGTCGAGAAATTGCCATTAAAGCTGCTTGATCCGGAACATTTTTTAGGTCTGGCTGATGGTTTGAAAAGCCTTGCGCCTGACCGTGACGAAGCCATTTCGCGGCACCACTCAATATATGCTGATCGCCACTTCACATTTTATAGTCCCGAAAATGATGCTTACAAGCCGGAGACCGGAAAGCGGCCTGACTATATGAGCGAAGAGGCGTTCAATAAGTGGACCCTGCGCTACAATCAAAAACCATTACCCCAAGAAAACAGTCCCGCCGGCCTGAAAGTGGTCCGCTCTCCGTGGTTCAGTGAATGGCTGTCCCCATTCGGGCAAGCCATTAACGCATGGGGCTTGTGCCCGCCGTGCGATATTACATTCGCGGGGGAATACAAAGAGAATCCCGCGCACGGCCCCTTTCACCCGAGTAGCGATGGCAAGTACAAGTCGATGAAGATCGGTTTCCGCCTGTGTTATCAGGTGGCCGAAAATGGGGGGCAAGTGTAATGAGCGCCTCCATTCAAACCCGCGAACTCGTTATCAACTGGCATATCACCGAAGCCTGCAACTATGGTTGCGTATTCTGCCATTCTATCTGGGGAAAACCGAAAGGGGCGCGGGATGTCGTGAAAGACATGCAAGCCTCCCGCAACTTGATCCGCGAAGTTTACGAATTTTTCCGCCCGGGCAATACAGAAAACCCTTTGTATCGCCAAATGAAATGGCAAAGCGTGCGGCTGAATTTTGCTGGAGGCGAGCCGCTGCTCTATGCGCGGCAGATGCCCGAATTGGTGCGGTTTGCCCATGAAACAGGGTTCAACACATCCCTGATCACCAATGGAAGTCGCCTTACGGGGGCATTGCTGGACGAGCTGGCCCCCTACATGAGCTGGCTGGGGGTGAGCCTTGATTCAGTTAATCCCGAAATTAATCAGCGCATCGGCCGGACGGACCGGCGCGGGGTGCAGCTGGATGTGGCTGGTCTGGCAAGGAATATCCAGGCAGCCCGCACCGCAAATCCGGCCCTCAAACTGAAGGTGAACACGGTCGTAAACGCCGCCAATGCGAGCGAAGATTTCAGCGCTCTGATCCGCGCGTTGTCACCGGAAAAATGGAAAATCCTGCGGATGTTGCCGGTTGTGAACAGCAACCTTGAAATTGATGACCGGATGTTCGCGGAATTTGTTATGCGGCACAGGGCATTTCGGAAAATCTCCCGTGTGGAGGACAATTCCGAAATGCTTGAATCCTACATCATGATCGACCCTCTCGGGCGGTTCTATCAAAACGGTCAGGACACGCGCGAAAGCGGATATCAATACAGCCTGCCCATTCTGGACGTGGGAGCTTTGTCCGCGTTTGACGGAATGAGGTTTTCAGTCGATCGTTATGCGGCTCGTTATAGCGAGGTGGCATGATGCGGTACAGTAACAGCAGGGAGATCCATAAATTCGTACAAAACCTTGTTCGGCAAGGATGGGAGTTTTGGCACGGGTCAAAGCATGGACGGTTAAGGCACCCGGATGGCAAGGGCACTGTGTCGGTTCCATGCTCGCCGAGCGACAAGCGGAGTTTTCAAAATTTCAAATGTGATGTGAGACGGGTATCGATCTTGTAAGAACAGTATGGGATGGGGGCGGCTTTATTGCGAAGGTCAATCAACAACCGGATAAAACGGCTGCCCCCAGTCTTCGTTCGGATTGTCCATCATGATATTGATGTGCAAAGACAACGAAAATGGGGGCGTGCCTGTCAGGAGCCAGTCGGGAATCCGTGTCTCTCCAGCCGTTTTTTGAGATCAGATGCATCAAAAATAGCACCATCGGGTTTCCAAAATCCAACTTGCTGGCTTACAAAATTTTTTATTTCGGCTTGCGAAACCTTTTTGATAACCTTTTTAAGTTCGGGAAAGGCATCCGCTCCCCCCCAATTCAGTGGGTTGGCAAAATGAATGTCGGGATTATCAATTACCATCCCTCGACAATATGCCCCGAGCTCAATATTACCCCCGCGACTACGGTAAATGCATATAAAGCGTTCAGGCCATTTTTCAAGTGACCACTCCCACCCCTCAAATGCGCCTTTCCTTTGGTTGTCGATTTCGGCAGGCGAAGGTTCTTCCCCATTGACCGTTTTAAGTCCGGCCGCCACCGTTTTTCGGTCAGCCAAGGCATCACTGAACAAAAACTTAATGCCATTAAAAGCTTCAGGGTGTGCTGAAATCATCTGGAACAGTGTCGTTTTACCGACGCTTGTCGGAACAGGGTGAGCGATATTTCGGGCCCATTTCCGAATGTTCCATTCAGTCTCAGCGTTTTCCAGAGCGCTATCATCTACCCGTTTTGCATTTTTCCAAATTCCGGAAAACCACTTTTTGCTTTGCTTGAAAACTTTTGAATCCCGTCTATGAAATACTCCCGCTTCCAAATGGCCAGATTTAGAGGCTTCAAAGCGAAGTGCATTGTTCGACGCATTTGCAGACGAAATAACAATTCCAGCGTCAGACATATATACCTTGCTATGCAGTCCCGGCACATGCCTGATCTTTTCGCCATCGGGGGCTCCCATTTCCCTCAATTCGGCAGGGTTTGTTGCCCCCATAGAAAGGTCGCAAATGATTTTTGTTCCTTCTTGTACGGTGTCTCCAAATAGGTATTTCTTGGCTCCGTCTCCCCAAAAGGCAACAATGCAGCGCACATTGTCTGATTGACATATTTCCTGAATCTTTGAGCTCAATTTCGTTCCTGTTAAAAATTTAGCCATGTACTTTGTTCCAATATATAAAGTCTAATTTGGGCGGGATAAGAAAAGTCGAGGAGCTTTGATCTGCGCCTTAAGTTTTCAATGTATTGTCGAGGATTCCTGGTTTGCAAGCCTTTATAGCATCATAACATTGGCGGGTCACAAAGCTGGAAATACGCGTAGTATTCATGGATGCAGCGCACGACTATTATTCTTTCGTAAAATCTGTGCGGATCAGCTGGATGATTTGAGCAAGGCGCTTAGGGCAAAGAGACAAAATCGGATCGTCGGTAATTTTCGGTCAAGTCACGCAACCCCGCTGGTTCCAGCACCTCGACCGCGTCGCCCCATTGATAGAGGAACCAGGCCATTTCCAGCCAACCGGCCGCATGGAAGCGGACGATCAGACTGCCGTCAGGCTGACGTTCGGCGTTCTGGTTCGGGTGGAATTGGAACCCGGCGGCACGGTCGGCGGCGGCAGGGCTGAAGCGCCAGATAACCTCGCCATATTGTGACGGGTCCTGATAGGCCCCGAAGGCTTTTGCGGCATAGCTGTCGATGGAAAACCCGTCTTCAAAGGCAAAACTTTCGTCCAGGCATTTCGCCGTCTGGATCCGGTCCATGCGAAAGTTCAGCAATTCCGGCCCGCGGGCAGGCTGGCGTGCTACCAGATAGCTGCGCTGACCCAGCAGAACGCCGTGCGGTTCCACAACCCTTTGCTTGCTCTCCTCCTCTCCATAGGAAATTTCCAGCCGGAACGGCCCGCGCAAGGCCTCGATCACCGCATCCATGACCTCGGGGCGCTGTGCGGCGCGGGGGCCCGGACGGGCGACATGACCCAGCGAGGCCAGAACTGCCTCGGCATCCGTTTCGGCCCTGAGCGCGTCGCGTGCCGGCAGGCGGGCCATCAGCCGGTCACGCAGGTCTTCCAGCGCACGGGCATGGCGCAGGCGGTTGTCGTCACGGGCCGAGATGACGGCGATTTCCAACGCTTCAATAGTGGTTTCTTGACGTGGTTCCAGACGGGCAACCGCCGGATCAAGCAACTGCCAGCGCCGCCGTCGATCGGTGCCGTCGGTGATTTCCACATTGGCAAATGTTGCTTCCAGCGCTTCGGTCATGCGTTGGGCGGTGCGGTGCGACACATTGAATTCGGTGCAAATTTCGGCAAGGCTGATACCACCGTGACGCGAGGACGCCATGAGTGCGAGACGAAGCAGATCCCGGGCTTTTGCAAAAGACATTTTCAACCACGACAGGAATTGACACCCTTATAGGTTATTGTTCACGGTGAGTTCTGTCGAGATGATTCGAATTAATGCGAGGATGCAATGCACACGGAAGAAGAAATTATATTCGATCATAAGACCATTCAACAAATAGGACACTATGTTTATGCCCTTCTGGATGAGAATAGATCGCCATTTTATATCGGCAAAGGGCAGGGAACGCGTGTATTTGACCATGTAAACTGCGGCTTGGATGACAGTGTTGATAGCGCGAAATACGAAAAGATAAATGAATTAAAACAAAGTGGTATTGGAGTTGAGCACATAATTATTCGGCATGGCCTTACCGAGAAGGAAGCTTTCGAAGTCGAAGCCGCATTGATCGATTTGGAGCGATTTAGAGACAAAAAACTAACGAATATCCAGTCTGGGCATAGGTCATTGGAAAACGGTCTGATGACGGCCAATGAGATTAATAACAAATATAATGCGGATCCATTGTTGGAACTAAAACACCCGGTTGTAATCATTAATATCAATAAAACATACAAGCGTGGAAGTGGAGCAAAAGGTATTTATGAAGCTACTCGCGGGAATTGGGTTATTGCTGAGTCGAGAACCAAGACGGTTGAATATGCGTTATCTGAATATCGCGGATTGATTGTTGAAGTTTTCAAGATTCAGGCATGGTCGGAGGTCCATCAAAAGAAAAAGGATGGCAAAACTCAAATCCGCCGATGTTTCACAGCCATTGTTGCAGAGGACAGTGTGAGAAAGTTGTATATCAACAAGTCAATTAAGGATGCAAAGAAACGCGGTCAGTCCAACCCTATAAGATATACATTAGCCTGAATGTTTCGGCTGCATCTCATTTTATGTTCACAGGGATTAATATCTTAAATGATAGTGGTATTTACAAAGACACCAAGAACTTTCTTGAATACATATGGCCGACAATTTGAGGTCTCGGTATGAGGGAAACCAACGGTCACATTCTGTTTTCGGCCTCCGACCTTATGAAATTCATGGGGTGCAAGCACGCGACCGTGCTGGATATGGCGCGGATGGGTGGAGAAGGCCCCGAGCCACGGGAAGACAGCGAGGATGCGGCGCTGTTGCAAAAACAGGGTGACGAGCACGAGGCGGCACATCTGGGAAAACTGAAAGAGCAGGGGCGGCGGGTTGTCGAAATTGATAGCGGCAACCTTGCGGACAACGCCGCCGAAACCCGCGAGGTTCTGGCGCAGGGGCCGGATGTGGTTTTTCAGGGTGCGTTCCTGTCGGGCAACTGGGGTGGCTGGTCGGATTTTCTGGAACGGGTGGAGCGCCCGTCAAAGCTGGGGGATTTCAGTTATGAGGTGGCCGATACCAAGCTGAAACGCACACCGCATCCCAAACATGTGCTGCAACTGGTGCTCTATTCCGACCTGCTGGCGGAAATTCAGGGGGTAATGCCGGAATTCGCCTATGTTGAGCTGGGCACTGGCGAACGCGCCACGCTGCGCCTGAAGGATTACAGTGCCTATACGCGGGCGGCGCGCCAGAGGCTTGAGGATTTTGTGGCAAACCCCGGGGAAACCCGTCCCGTGCCTTGCGCCGATTGCGGGCTGTGCCGCTGGGCGGATCATTGTGCGGAGATTTGGGTTAAGCAAGACAGCCTGTTCAACGTGGCCAATATCAGCCGCACGCAAGTGAAAAAGCTGGAAGCGGCGGGGGTGGATACGCTGGAAGCGCTGGCTACATTGGACCATCCGGTGCGCGGGCTGAGCGAGCCGACACGCGCACGGCTGGTTACGCAGGCGCGCCTGCAACAGGCCCGCAAGACCGGTGCGCCCGATTTCGAATTGCGCCCGCCAGAGGCTGGCAAGGGTTTCGACCTGCTGCCAAAACCACAGGCGGGGGATTTGTTTTATGACATCGAGGGCGATCCGCATTTCGAGGGCGGGTTGGAATATTTGCACGGGGTCTGGGCCAAAGATACCGGCTTTGTGACCTTCTGGGCGCATGATCACGTGGAGGAAAAACAGGCGGTTATTGACCTGTTTGACTTCTTTCGCGACCGTCTGGAGAAATTCCCGCAGGCCCGCATTTACCACTACGCCCCCTATGAAATCACCGCCCTGCGCCGCCTGACGGCCAAATACGGTGTGGGCGAGGCTTTCCTTGACCGCCTGCTGCGCGAACGACGTTTTGTCGATCTGTTTGCCGTGGTGCGGGGCGGGTTGATTGGTTCCGAGCCGAATTATTCGATCAAATCCATGGAGGCGTTTTACGATTTGGTGCGCGACGGCGAGGTGAAAACCGCCGGTGGTTCTGTCGTGGCCTATGAAAAATGGCTGGAGACCGGTGAGCAGCACATTCTGGACGAGATCGAGGATTACAACCGCATTGATTGCGTCTCGACCGAAGATCTGCGCGACTGGCTGGTGAGCATCCGGCCCGACGGGCCGTGGCCGGAGATGGCCGAGGATTTCGGCGACAAAGAGGTGGAGGAGGATGCCGAAGCCGATGCCCTGCGGGCCACGCTGGCGGCGTCGGACCTGTCCGAAGAGCGGCAGGCGATGTTGTTTGATCTGGGGATGTTCCACATCCGCGAGGTGAAGCCGGCCTGGTGGGCGATTTTTGATAGTCTGGGCAAGGATGAAGACGACCTGATCGACGATCTGGACGCGCTTGCGGGGCTGGCGGCGACAGGGCCGACCGAGCCGGTCAAACGCTCGGTGGAGCGCACATATAGCTTTCCCGCACAGGAAACCAAGCTGCGGGCGGGGCGCAAGGCGACCATTCCGGCACCTGATGGTATGGCCGAGATCACCATTACCGAACTGGACCGCAGCGCGGGCCACGTCACCTTGAAGATCGGCACGAAAAATGCTGACCTGCTGACCGACCGCCTGTCCTTGCATCCGGGCAAGCCGATTTCGACTGTGATCATCGCCCAAGCCTTGCGCGATGTGATTGCCGACCAGTGCGGGGCTAAAACCAACCGCGCGCTGGGTGACCTTCTGTCACGCACACCCCCGCGACTGGCACCCCCTGCGGGAGATAACATCCTGAACGGGGCTGATTTCGTTGCCGGAACCATCGATGCCGTGGCCCGCATGGATGAAACCGTGCTGCCCATTCAAGGCCCGCCCGGCACTGGCAAAACCTATGTGTCTGCCCGCGCGATCCTGTCTTTGGTGCGCAGCGGCGCGCGGGTTGGCGTGGCCTCGAACAGTCACGAGGCGATCTGCAATGTGCTGATGGGCTGCCTTGCAGCAGTTGAGGACGAGGATATGCCAATCACGCTGGAAATGGCGCATAAGGTGTCGCAGGGCAATGACGGCTACCCCGAGGGGCTCGAAGAGATTTCCCGTCCGACCTCGAACGACGATCCGGCACTGGCCGAGGCTCATGTGGTGGGCGGCACCGCGTTTTTCTTTGCTCGGGAGCAGAACATTCAGGCCTTTGACTGGTTGTTTGTCGATGAGGCGGGGCAAGTGGGGCTGGCCAATATGCTGGCCATGGGCCGCGCCGCGCGCAATATCGTTCTGGTCGGCGATCCACAGCAATTACCGCAAGTCATTCAGGGATCGCACCCGCATCCCGCCAACCTGTCCTGCCTTGAATGGGTGCTGAGCGACCACGCCACCATCCCGCCGGAACGCGGCATCTTCCTGCCCGTCACCCGCCGGATGCATCCGGAAGTCTGCGGGTTTATCTCGGATCAGGTCTATGAGGGGCGACTGCAAAGCCACCCCGATACGGCCCACCAAAGTGTGACCGGCACGGCGTTCCCCAGGGCGGGTGCCTTCTGGGTGCCGGTTCCCCACGAAGGCAACGCCCAGACCGCGCCCGAGGAAGTGGACGCCATCAGGGCGGCAATCACCGACCTGCTGCGCGGTAACTGGACCGACAAGGAGGGCTCCACCCGCCCTGTGCGCCCGCAGGACATCATTGTCGTCGCCCCTTATAACGCACAAGTTAATGCTCTGGGCGAGGCTTTGCCTAACGACATCGACGTCGGCACAGTGGACAAATTCCAAGGGCAGGAAGCGCCGATCTGCCTTGTCTCGATGACGGCCAGCTCGGCAGAAGAAACCGCACGCGGCATGGAATTCCTGTTCTCGCTCAACCGGATCAACGTGGCGGTATCACGGGCAAAAGGACTGGCGCTGGTGTTTGGCGCGCCGCGCTTGCGCGAGGCAAAATGCAATACGGTGGAGCAGATGAAGCTGGTGAATACGCTTTGTGCGCTGCCGGAAACAAACGGCCCAAAAAAACAATAGATTGAATCCGGGAGGTGTTTCTAATGACGAACGATAAACTTCTAACGCTGTTTTTACAAAAACCGCCGGAGGGTCGGAAAAAGATGTGGTTTGCTGCTATGCGGGTTGTAAAAACTGGAAAGGGAGATACCACACAGACCGCACAGATCCTTGACCAATATGAAGCAATCGAATTGGCCGACGATCGACCGGAGGCGACAGAACCTGCGGGCACCCTGATGTTTGAGCCACATGGCCACGGCTATGTCTCGTTTGGCTACGCCGATGCAAATTGCACTGTTACCATCCGAAAAACTGAACAGCACCGTTATGCGGGCAATCAGGTCTATCAGGTGAAGGTGTTGGGCCAGAGTATGCCTGTGGCGTGTCGCTCCATCGAAGAGGCGCGCGAGCTTGGCGCGCGCGAATATACCAAACGATCTAGGGATGCTTCATGATCCGCTTTATCCATACGTCTGATCTTCACCTTGGACGCCGGTTTGGCAATATGCCCGAAGATGTCCGTGGGCGGCTTATCGACGCTCGGCATCAGATTCTGGACCGGCTTGTGCAGGCAGCGTGTGATCATAACGCGACCCATATTCTTGTAGCCGGTGATATCTTCGATACCGAAACACCAACTGACCCCATTTGGTGCAAAGCTTTAACGGCTATGGGGCGCAATCCTGATATCCAGTGGTGGTTGATTCCCGGCAACCATGACAGCCTTGCCGCTGAAAGCTTGTGGGAGAGGTTTCGCCATCATGCGCCCGCCAATGTGCATTTGATCGACACCGATAAGCCGATCGAGATTGAGAAAAACGTATGTCTTTTACCTTGCCCTTTGCCGCGAGGGTATCCGGGTCGTGATCTTACGGCTTGGATGGCAAGCCATAAAACCGATACGCAAGTGCTGCGCATCGGGCTGGCCCATGGGGCCATTCGAGATTTCAGCGATGGCGACACGGCAGGGGACGATATCATACCGCCTGACCGCGCCGAAACGGCCGGGCTGGATTATCTGGAACTGGGGGATTGGCATGGCGGTATATCTGTTGGAAAACGGACCTGCTATGCAGGAACTCCCGAGCGGGACAGCTTTCGACATGTTGGACGAGGAACCTGCCTTGCTGTCACGCTCGAGGGGCCGGGAATCGAGCCTGTAATAGAGACTGTTGATACCGGACAATTCTACTGGGTCGATGAAGAGCTGCCCCTTATTCCCGGGCAATCTGCTGTAGAAGCGTTTGACGCTTTACTGCCCGCCGATCGCAGCTCGCGGCGCGACTACATGTTCAGGGTTCGCGCGTCCGGGCGTTCAACTCTGGCCGAGCAATCCGCCTTGCGGGCTGCCGCTGAAACTGCCGCACCGGAATTTTGCCACTTCATCCTCGATGCAAGCGCACTTGAAACCGAATTTGAAGAGGCCGACCTTGATGCGATTCATCATGCCGGCGCGTTGCGGGTGGCTGCCGAAGAGCTCAGCGATAAAGCGCAGGACAGTGAGCGCAGCGCCGCCGGATTTCCTTGTTGTTTTCAAAGGTTGTAGCGACAGGGCTGTTGAGTTCTGGCCTGGCGGGCGTCCCGAAAACGGGCCTCTACCTTCAACTGTCCACAACCATTTCAATCAGGAAAGCCATCTTTATTCACGTAATAATTTCAAATTGAATCGGATCGCCGGTCTCGCTGAGTGGCGCCAACTTTGTTCCGCGCAGGTTCACAACATTTACCGGAAACTGAGACCAGTTCGCATTCGTCTGACAGCACCGCCACCTTACATCTTAATAATACTGACCGTAGATCGGTCAGGTGATTGTGGTATTGAGGCGCAAGGGCAAGCCCGCTCTGCTGGGTTCGAGCGTTATAGAGAAATGTCGGGCCGGTTGATCATCAGCCAGAATATCCAGACGAGGGCGGCAAAAGCAGGCCATCCCAAAGCAAACCACAGGCGGAAATATTTGCGGGCCTGATCCGGCAAGGGGGTGCTGTTGGCCAATGCCGTTCCTGCCAGATCACGAATTCTGATTTGCAAGTGAACGACGGGGGCCCAGCAGAGAAAGGCCAATGTGTAGAGGGCGTAGGTCAACAGCAACCACGGCTCGTTCCAGTCATACCCTTGTTGCAGGATCAGTAAATAACCGGTCAGCGGCTGGATCAATCCGGCGGGGGTTGTGAAAATCCAGTCGGCGACAACCACGCCCGAGGCGACCGAGTGGATGGTTTCTACCCGCCCTGTGCGCCATGCCCAGACCATTTGAAATGCCGTGCCCATGCCGGTGCCGAACAGCACGGTTGATGACAGGATGTGCAGCCATTTCAGGGTCAGGTACGGGTCCATTTACCGTTCTTCCTCTAGCACGCGGTGGATCAGGATCAGCACAAGGACCGGCAGGTTTTTCAGCAATCCGCCGAACGGTGCCAGCCAGAGGGCGGGGTTGATCAGGGTTAGCCCGACCGTATAGCCCGCGACCATTGCAAATTGCAGCCATGCGATCTGTTTCAGCCGCCATGCGCGCAGCAGGGCCAGTGCGATCAGCAGGTCTATGACGCCGGTAAGGCGGGCGGCGGTGACCAGCATGGTGTCGGGCAACAGGCCGGAAACATAGGGCAGGAAGCTGTCGGTGGGCAGCAGCAGGCCGATCAGCCCCGAGGCCAGCCACATCAGCGCCAGCGTTAGCCGCAGAACAGGGCGCAGCAGGTAAAGACGGGCGTGCCACAGGTCCTGTGTTTGCGAGGGGTGGGTGCGCAGGAAGTCAGAAAAGCCGCGCGGACGGGTCTTGAAATGGCGGGATTGTTCGGTTGTGTCGGTGGCCACACCTTGTTCCAGCTGTTGCACCGATGTGGCTGAAATCGGGGCAAGGCGCAGGAAGTCCCCGATGCGGCCCATCAGGCGGGCCAGCGGCAGGGGCAGATGCAGGATGCGGGCGGGGCGCAGGCCCAACCAAGAACGCAAGGATGTGAGCAGGGCGGTTTGAGTGATCTGCTCGGGCCCGCCAATTTCGATTGGCAGCTCGGGGGTGTCAGCCTCTATTGCCTCGATCACCAGCGCGGCCAGATCGTCGGCATGGATCGGGTTGAAGGGTTGATCACCTGTGCCCACCACCGGGGTCACCAGCGGCAGGGCGGCCAGCGCACGGGCAAGGGACGAGCCGCCATAGCTGCCATCAGCCAGCACCAGACCGGGGCGCAGGATGGTGACGGGGATGGGCGCGGTTTGGGCGATCTCTTCGCCACGTCGGCGGTAGGTGGCAAAGGGCGTGTCGGCATCTATCCCGATGG
>Ga0256834_1001137_pt1 | contig 18506 bp, 18 predicted proteins | sample 4281140metaG_FD_190536 | JGI IMG/M metagenome (GOLD analysis project Ga0256834, IMG submission 190536) | Hydrothermal vent microbial communities from East Pacific Rise, Pacific Ocean - 4281-140 | ecosystem: Environmental > Aquatic > Marine > Hydrothermal vents | place: Pacific Ocean: East...
GAAAGGGCAAGAAAGATAGACTTTTTTCTTAAATTTTTCATATGTTTTCCTTCATTTTTCTAAATCATATTACCATATCGGCAGTTTTATTCTTTATTTTATACTCAGATATATTTTTTATTGGTGGAGAAAAATGATACCCTTGCATAAATCGTATATCTAACTCTTTTAATATATTTTCAATCTCTTTTGAGTGAACAAACTCTGCTACAACATTCATTTTTGATTTTTTGGCAAACTCTACAATAGTTGCTGTTATAATTTTGAGTTGTTCTTGAGAATCAATATTTTTAATTATTGAGCCATCAATTTTAAGATAATCTACATTTAATTCAAAAAGTCTTGCAAAATTTGAATATCCACTACCGAAATCATCAATTGCCACCTTGCATCCAAAAACTTTTATAGCTCCGATAAATCTCTTTGCTACTTCATAATTGCTGAAACTCTCTGTTTCAACAATTTCAGCAATAAAATTTTCTGGATTTTTACATCTCTTTAGTCTATGACCTAAAAGTTTTACAATATCCTCATTTATCATATCATCATAAGAAAAATTGATTGAAAAAGAGTTGTCACTATTTTCAAAAACATCAAAACTTTTCTCTATCACAATTTTTGTAAGAGAAGAGTATAGTTTCCCTTTTTTTGAAATATCTAAAAAGAAAAAAGGAGATATAACATTCCCATCTCTCTCTATAAGCCGAACTAGTGCCTCATAATAATAAACTTCACCAGTTTTGCTATCAACAATAGGTTGAAAATAAGGAATTATCCTATCATCTCTAATTGCATTCTTTATTTTTGAAATCCATAAAATATTATTTTTATACTCTTGTGACATGTTGATATTTTTACTAAAAATTTCAAAGCTATTTTTGTTTATCTTTGCATGTTTTAACGCAGCATCTGCATCTATTAGTGCATTTTCATTAGTGCTATAACTTATTCCCATTGTAACTGTGAAAATGATTTTTTGATTACATGAAGTATAAATATCATGATCTAATATAACTCTCTCTATATTATCAATTAACCCAACAGTTTGGATTTTATTTAAATCCCTTTTTATTACCATTGCAAATTCATCAGAGTTTAGTTTATATAGTGTGTAGGCATCTTTTATATGAATTTTTTTTAAGCTCTTAGCTACCTCTTGTATAACGATGTCACCATTTTTTAGCCCATAAAAATCGTTTATACCTTTAAGCGCATCTATATTTATTAATACCAAAGTATTTTGGCGTAACTGTTTTAAATCTTCGATGATTTTATTTCTATTTGGCAAAGATGTTAAGCTATCATAATAGTATCTTTTTGTTATCTCTTTATTCTTTTCTTCTATTGATTTTTTGTACTCTTTATCTTGTGTGATATCAAGTTTGATAGCCATATAAAATTGTGGCTCTTTTTGTTGATTGAAAATTGGAATTATAGATGCTTTTTCATAAAAAATTGTTCCATCTTTTTTTCTATTTGTAAACTCCCCAAACCATCTTTTGCCACCTTTTAGTGTCAAGTGTAAATCATCGTAAAATTGTTTATTTTTTATATCACTCTTTAATACTCTTGGATTTTTACCAAGTATCTCTTTTCTCTCATATCCCGTTGTTTTTTCAAATGCTTCATTTGCATATATTATTTTTCTATTTTTATCTGTAAGAATTATAGAGTTGTCACTTTTATCTACTCCCTCTTTAAAGTAACTAAGCATTACCTCACTTTTTCTTTTGAGATGATAGATAAAACCACCTAAAAGAGAAAAAAGAAATAGAGCTATAAGTAGAAAATATGCCATATTTGTAGCTTTATGTATAGTGGTATTTAAATAGCTATTAATTAATTGTGAAAACTTCTCTATCTCTTTATCCAAAGAGAGTTCATCTGATTTTTTTAATAGCACTCTAAGATTATTATAGTTTTGATAAACCACTAAGACATGTGATATAAAAAGATTAATTTTTTGATTTAACTCTTTATCGCTGTTTTTGATTGCTTTTAAAAGTCCTATAGATTCTAAAAACTCTCCATTTGATATCTGCTCATTTAAGTTAAGTTGTAAAATATAAAAATGAAGGGTATTTACATATGAACTTATTTGTATATTTTTATGGCTATCTATCTCTTGACCCAAAATAGGTAAATATCTCAATGAATTATTTATAATAGCAGAGTAAGATTTGTATTTTTCTAAAAAACTCTTTTTTCCTAAAAATGAGTTGTTGATATTTAAAAATGACTTAGTGATTATTTTATCACTTGCAGCTGTTTTATAACCTCTGTTTTTTTCAATCATATATAAAATATTTTCAAATTTTTCTATATCATTTTTTGGAAGATCAAAATTAAGATGATTAATCTTATTGCCCATCTGCACATCAAAGTTTTTATTTAAAAGCATAAGTTTTGTAATCTTTTTATTTAGATTTATATCTAAAAGTAGTTGTTCTTTTGCATTATTAAAGTAGTAAACTAAGGCAATAATAGTTGTAGCCATTATTGTATAAAATATATAAGTTAAAAAATATTTATTAAGATTTTTTATCATTATAAATCCTTCAAAATTCTAGGCTTATCGCCTGTTAAAGTATTTAAAAATGCTTCTATTTTTTGAATATCTTCTTTATTTGGGATTCTACCTACCTGATATATAATCATCTTTTCTATAGCACTTTTAAGTGTTTTAACGCTTCCATTATGAAGATATGGGGCAGTTAGTGCAATATTTCTCAAACTTGGTACTTTGAAGTGATACTTGTCTTCCTCTTTTCCTGTTGCATTAAATCTGCCAAGTTGATTAGTAAAATCGGGATATTGTTTCATAACACCAAATTTTTGATATAGATTTCCCCCGATATTTACACCATTGTGACATGAGATACATCCATAAGATTTAAATAATTCATACCCTTTTTTTTCATTTTTGTTTAATGAGTCCATCTCTCCTCTTAAGTATTTATCAAATTTCGAATTTGGTGTAATGAGTGCTTTTTCAAATTCTACTACTGCATCTATAACATTGTCTAAGGTAACCGCATCCATATAAATGATTTTAAACTCAGCACTATATTCTGGGTCTTTATTTAGTTTTTGTATAAGCTCCTTTTCATTTACATCCATTTCAGATGGATTAAATAGTACCATATGTGCTTGCTCTTTTAAATCTTTTGCTTTTCCACTCCAAAATTGGGATAAATTAAAAATAGCATTAAAAACTGTTGGAGAGTTTAGGTTGCCAACTTTACTATCAATTCCAGTTGAAAATTGTTTGTTATCACTACCACCATTTGATAAGTTGTGACAAGATTGACAAGAGATACTATTATCTCTGCTAAGTATTGGGTCTGAAAATAACTTTTTTCCTAAGAGTGCTTTTTGTCTATCATACTTTATATCCTTAGGAATAGGAGTGATAAGTTCAATAAAACTTGCATTACAAACCACAAATGTAAACATAATTACTAATATAACTTTCAATAAAAATCCTTTGTAAATTGTTATATCGGTTTAATAGTGAATTTTTTTAGCTATAAATATTTTCTAAAAGTTGTCGATGTAAGTTCTAATTTAGCACTATAAAAGGAGAATATCTATGGAAAAGTTATTGACACCCACTAGCCTTCTTGTATCTGAAACTGACCAAAAGGGTATTATTAAGTATGCAAATGAGGACTTTTGTTTTTTTGCAGAGTATAAAGTTAGTGAACTTGAAGGAAAACATCACAATATAGTAAGGCATCCTGATATGCCTAGTATCGCTTTTAAAGATTTATGGGATACTGTAAAAAGAGGTGAAATTTGGAGAGGATTTGTAAAAAATACAACTAAAAATGGTAATTTTTACTGGGTATATGCCACAGTTTTTCCATATATTAATTCAAATGGGGAAAAAGGTTATCTTTCAGTTCGAAAAATGGCAACAAAAGAGGAGACGCAAAAATATGATAAGCTCTACAAAGAGATGAATTTAAACAAGGAGGTAAGTTATGCCTAAGTTTCTTCAATCGTTTAAAGGAAGGTTTATCACAGCACTTTTTTTTATGGCACTTTCTCTCTCTGTCGTTTTTAATATAAGTTCATATTACTCTTATAAAATGCATATGAAAGAGCTTGTCCAAATAAAGTTAGAGCTTTTTAATAAAGCAACAGAAAATGGAAATAAAATTAAGAAAAATGATTTAGAAAGGTTTGGTTATAATTATTCAATTGCTTTAAAAAAGGATGGCTATAAGTTTACTGAAATTATAGGAGATATTTCTCAAGATGCTTTTAAAACTATAGATTTGAATTCTGATAAAGTACAGTATTTACAAGTTGATGATAAATATTATGCTTTTTCTGTAGAGGCAATTATTGGCAATTCTCAAGGGAAGATAGTGATTGCTCAAGATATGACACGACTCTCAGATGCTTTTTTTACTCTTTTTGTTGAAACAAATGTAATTTTCTTTGCACTTGCAATGGTACTCATTGCTCTTATATATATTCCACTTAGTAGTTCATATAAAGAGATTATAAAGGCAAAAGAGTTTGTTTCAAAGTTTGCAAAATATACATCTTTTAAATCAAATGAAATTGAGCCTTTGGTTGTAGATAAAAAAGCAAATATTATAGTTTATGAAGTTGCTAGTGAGTTAAATAAGGTTCTTAGTGTGCATAAAAAGAATCAAGATGAAGATTTAAAAATTATGGGTGAGGTTTTATTGATTTGTGGAAAGGTTAGTGAGGGAGATTTTACATATCGAGTTACAAGTAGCTCACATAATCATATCACAGCAGCATTAGTTAAGGCATTTAATCAGATGCTTGATAATATCCAAAGTATTACAAATCAAACAAGAGATAGACTTGATGATTATCAAAACCATAATTATGAAAAAATGATAGAAGTTGATGGGTTAAGAGCTGATATGAAAGAGTTAGTAGAGGGTGTAAATAGTTTGGGTGAAGGTTTAAATAAGCTTGAAAGAAACAATAAAGCTCAAAAAGAGTTGCTTGAAGAAAATACAGAGAAAATTACAAAAACTATTTCGAAATTAAATAATGAGTCTATAAAAGAACTTGATTTAATTGTGGATCAAACAGCAAATAAATTACTAAATGCCAATGAAAAAGAGAATGAAATGGCAACAAATATCAGTGAACTTGATTCACAAGCTAGAGGTGTGAAAGAGGTTTTAAGTGTCATAAGAGATATCGCAGATCAAACAAATCTTTTAGCACTAAATGCGGCTATTGAAGCAGCAAGAGCTGGAGAGCATGGAAGAGGGTTTGCTGTAGTTTCTGATGAGGTTAGGAGTTTGGCAGAAAAAACACAAAAATCTCTCATAGAGATAGATTTAAGCATTAGTTCTGTGGTTGATGAGATAGGGAGGAGTTCTGTGCAGATGAATGAAAATGCAAAAGAGATAGAGACATTAGCATCTGATATTTCCTTGGTAAAAGAGAAAACATCAGAAGTTGCAGAGGCAATTGGTGCTTTAAATAAGGGATAAAGTGCTACAATAGGTTAATTAAATTTAACTTAGGAGTTATTATGCCAACAGTACATAAGTTAGCTATAGCAACACTTCATTTTTTTCTAGCAACATTTATATGGGTACAGGTTTCAGCTCCTGTATCGTTAATGTTTGGAGAAAATAAGATGGTTGATATAGCTCTATTTGCACTTATATCAGGCTCAATTTTTTATCTCTCTTTCAAAAAGGCAGAATTACCCGAATACTCTATAAGTAGAGTTCTTTTGATAACAGTTGCTTATTTCTTGATAAGTACTGTTTTGGTCATTCTCTCTTTGCCATACCTAAATGCTGTTTTGATAGTTGGACTTTACTATTATTTAATAAAAAAAGAATCACAAAAGGCAAACTATGAATTATCAAAATGAAAAATTACCAAAAGGTGCTGTAAAGGTTGGATCTACTCCAAGTATGACTGAAAAGACAGTTGTAAAAGGGATTTTAAAAAACCATTTGGCTCCTAAAGGCAAATGGGGGCTTGTTGTTGTAGAAGAGGGCTCTTTGCAGTATGTTTGGGAAGATGACAAAGAAAATATTTTAGATGCAGATGTTGATAATCCTATCGTTATCTTTCCAGAGAGGTTTCATCATGTGGTTATCACGGGAGCTGTAAAATTTAGAGTTGAATTTTACAAAGTTTTAAAAGATGGTGAAGTTGAAAATAAAAAAGGTGATAGGCCTGGCGAAGTTTTTTGTGAATGTATGAATTAAAATAAACTTTGTAATGGTCGATATTCCATATTATTTAAAGGAAATTATATGGAATATCTCTCAACTCATGTTGGTACTATTATAACTGCTGTTACACTTTTTTTACTTGTAAATCTTTATATTTATGATCGTTTTGTTCAAAGAAAACATCAACTTCTTATCAATTATCCGATTGTCGGTAGGATGCGTTATTTTTTTGAAGCACTTAGAGATCCTCTTCGTCAATATTTTGCAGATGAGACTTTTTATGAGTCAAGAGATAAAATAGATTGGGTTTATAGATCTGCTAAAAATGTCTCTCCTTTTATGTCTTTTTCTATATCTCAACCATTTTCAGGTTCAAGATTTATAATCAAACACTCTTCAAGTGTCAAAAATGATAATGAAATATCAGATGATTTTTCTGTTGTTTATGGAAAAAATAGACCAAAACCATTTATTGCCAAATCTCCGATAATTCGCTCAGCTATGAGTGATGGAGCATTAAGTCCTGAGGCAGTTCGTGCATTTACTATGGGTGCAAATATGAGTGGTTTTGCATTAAATACAGGAGAAGGTGGACTTACATCAAATTATTTTTATACACACCGTCCAGATATAAAAAATAGTGATTACCTTGATATCATAGAGAGTACACCGTTTGCTGAAAGAGCTTATAAAATGGCAGTTTTCTTTTTCAATCGTTCATTTGCTATAAAAGTTTATCGAAAAATCTTACTCAATAAAAAGACAGAAAATACTTATATATATGATTCTGTAAATCACTCGCTATTTCGCCTAAATTGGCAAGCACCTCTTAGTGCCTATCCTGAGAATGTTCCAAAAGATATGCCTGATTTGGTACTTCAAATCGGTTCAGGTCTTTATGGGGTTAGAAATGAAAAAGGTGAATTTGATGAGGTTAGATATGCAAAAGCTATGAGATTTTGCAAAATGACTGAGATAAAAATTGCTCAAGGTGCAAAGCAAACTGGTGGTAAGTTGATTGGCTCTAAAATAACAGCAGATATCGCTTATTATCGTGGTGTGGAAGAGGGGAAAGATTTGATATCTCCAAATAGATTTCCATATGCAAATACACATGATGAACTTTTTGATTTTATGGGAAGACTCCAAAATATATCAGAAAAACCAGTAGGCATGAAGATAGTAGTTTCAGATACAGACTCTGTTGAAGAGATTATATCTTTGATGGCAAGGAGAAAAAAACAAGGTAAGGCAATACCTGATTTTATAACAGTTGATAGTGGGGAAGGTGGAAGTGCTACTGCCCCTCTTGAGCTTATGGAGTCTGTTGGTCTTACAACTTTGAATGCTCTATTTATAGTAAGCACGATGTTAAATAGGTACAATCTAAAAGAGGATGTAAATATCATATCAAGTGGTAAAGTACTTACTCCTGATGATGCAATCATAGCACTTGCTCTTGGGGCTGACGCAATAGGAATTGCAAGAGCATTTATGATGAGTGGAGGTTGTATAAGAGCTAGACAATGTGCAGGAACAGGTTCTCATGTTTGTCCTGTTGGTATGGCAACACAAGACCCTCAAAAAAGAGCCTCTTATTTAGTTGTTAAAAAAGCGGGAGAAATTGCAAATTATCACCATAATTTACTTAAAGGAATGAAAACTGTTCTTGCTGTTATGGGGATTGAAAGTATCAATGAACTAGATAAAAAGCAACTTACTTTTAAAAATAAATCTGGTGAAATATATTTTGATGTAGATAGATATTTTCATAAAAAATTAAATATTAGGAGAATAAAAGAGAGTGAATTTGTTTAAAAGTTCACAATTTGTATACAAAATTGTGTTACAATCTGAGAAAAAACTAGGGGAAGCTTAATGCGTATTTTATTTGTACTGATATTTTTAAAGATATTTCTTTTTGCATGTGAAGGTGACTGTATGGCATGTCATCCAGATCTTCTAAAAAAGGGAAAACTTGACAAAGAACATCAGATTCTTAAAACCTGTGTTACTTGTCACACCAAGGAGCAAATGAGTAAAATTGATATGGGTGGCGGTTGTGGTCAAGATTGCTGGGAGTGTCATGATGTTAAAAAAGTTTCAAGTAGTGGGGTAAAAGAGCATGAAGGTTTAGATAAATGTATTACCTGTCATATGAAACTTAAAAAAGAGGGATTTATATTTGAAAATAAACCTTCTCCATCTTCAGGAAAGCCAATTACACTTGATGACATAATCAAGTTTTAACAAATAATTAATAAAACTTTAGATATTATATTATATAAAATATTTAAGGTTGGCTGTGAAAATTGCGATTGTTGAAGATGATATAAGTATGAGAAAATCTCTTGAAATCGCTCTTGGCGAATATAAAGAGTTTGAAATAAGCACATTTAAAAATGCTATAGATGCATTAAAAAAGATAGACTCTTCATATGAATTAATTGTTACAGATATCAACATGCCAAAGATGGATGGTATAGAGTTTATTAAGCAAATTGATTTTGAGTGTGATTTTATTATCATAACTGGGAATGCAACTTTAAACCGTGCTGTTGAATCAATGAGGCTTGGAGTAAAAGATTTTTTGACTAAACCTTTTGATATAGAAACATTAGTTGGAACCATCAAAAGAAGTGCAGAAGTTGCCAAGAAAAAAGCTGAGTATGAAAGACGATTTATTAGTAAAGAGAGACGAGTCGGGAAAGAAGATACTAGAAAGATAAAGGTTGAGAGGCGAAAGCAAGGGAGTGATAGAAGAAAAAGATTTTATGGAGAGTCCGAGCCCTTAGAAAAAATCTTAAATATCATAAATAAAGTCTCTTTAACAAATGCTACTGTTATGTTACTAGGCGAGAGTGGAGTAGGAAAAGAGCTTTTTGCAAGAGAACTTCACGATAAATCACCTAGATATGCAAAACCTTTTATACCTATCAATATGGCTGCTATTCCTGACAATTTATTAGAGAGTGAGCTTTTTGGTTATGAAAAAGGAGCTTTTACAGATGCGACCGCTATAAAAAAAGGTTATTTTGAAACGGCTAACAATGGAACTCTCTTTTTGGATGAAATTGGTGAAATGCCATTGGCTTTACAAGCTAAACTTTTAAGAGTACTTCAAGAACAAGAGGTATTTCGAGTAGGTGGTACAAAACCTATAAAGATTGATGTTCGTATAGTCTCAGCAACCAATGCAAATATCAAAGAACAGATAGCTGATAAAAAATTTCGAGAGGATTTATATTATCGTTTAAATACAATTCCTATAAATATACCTCCTTTACGAGAAAGAAAAGATGAAATTGTTCAGATTGTTGATGAGTATCTTTTTAAAGTGTGTAGAAAGTATGATTTAAATCGTAAAAATTTAAGCAAAGATGCTTTGAAGGCACTTTTTGATTATGATTGGCCTGGAAATATAAGAGAGCTACTCTCTGTTATAGAGAGAGCTACAATTTTAAGTGAAGGTGATACTATTAAGGAAGATGACCTTTTTTTAGAAGGTAGAAAAAGTTAATATAGAAATATAGATAGAAGGGTTATAAAAAATGAGAAAATTTAATGTAGCTGTTGTAGGTGCTACTGGTGCAGTTGGGGAAGAGTTTTATAGATTGTTTAAAGAGTATGATTTCCCTATAAATAAATTACTCCCACTTGCAAGTGAAAGAAGTGTCGGAAAAAGTATAGAGTATAGAAATAGAGAAATCCCTGTCCAAAAGCTTACACATGAGATATTTGAAAAAGAGGAGATTGATATAGCATTTTTTTCAGCAGGAGGAAGTATCTCAGCTGAGTTCGCTGCAAGTGCAGTAGAAGCGGGAGCTGTTGTAATTGACAATACAAGTCATTTTAGAATGGACTCTGAAATTCCTCTTGTAGTTCCAGAGGTAAATCCAGAAGATATAAAAGAGTGGAGAAATAAGGGAATTATAGCCAATCCAAACTGTTCAACTATTCAGATGGTACAAGCTCTAAAAGCGTTAGATAATCTTTATGATATAAAAAGAGTTGATGTGAGTACTTATCAAGCAACAAGTGGCGCAGGAAAAGCAGGGATGGAAGAGCTTGTTAAACAGATGCAAGATTTCTTTGCTTTTAAACTTAATGAGAGTGAATGTAATGCATTTGCTCATCAAATTGCTTTAAATGTTATCCCTCAAGTTGATATTCCTATGTCAAATGGTTTTACAAAAGAGGAGATGAAGATGGTCAATGAGACTAGAAAAATTCTTCATAAAGATATAGAAGTAGCAGCAACATGTGTGAGAGTTCCAGTTTTGAGAAGTCATAGTGAGTCGATTACAGTTACTTTTGGTGAAGAGGTGGTTATTGACGAAGATAAAGTTAGAGATGCATTTGAAAATTTTGAAAATTTAGTTGTACAAGATGATATGGAAAATTCTGTGTATCCTATGCCCAAAAATGCAACTGATACAGACTTTACCTATGTTGGAAGGATAAGAAAAGATATTTTTAGAGATAATATCCTACATTTTTGGAATGTAGCTGATCAAGTTAGAGTAGGAGCTGCTACAAATTCTCTTAGAATTGCCCAAAAGTGGATAGAAATAGAAGGGTAAAAATTTGAGAATAATAGAAAAAATATTTGAGAGTATTCTTTGGAATGGAAGACTTTTTGTACTTTTAGCTGTAATCTTCAGTATGGTTGGGTCGATAATACTTTTTATAGTTGCAAGTGTCGATATTTATGGGGTAGCTGCAAAAACAATAGAAGTATTTGTAACAAGTGCACACCCAAAAGATTTTCATCAGATGGTAGTTGGTGGAATTATAGGAGCAGTTGATCTCTATTTGATGGCTGTTGTTATGCTTATCTTTAGTTTTGGTTTGTATGAACTTTTTATATCTGAGATTGATCAGGCAAAAGATACTGGAGCTTCAAAAGTTTTAGAGATACATTCTCTAGATCAGTTAAAAGATAAGCTTGCAAAAGTCATTATGATGGTTTTGGTTGTAAGCTTTTTTCAAAGAGTGCTTTACACTGAGTACAATGGAGCATTGGAGATGTTATATTTTGCAGGTTCGATTACGGCACTTGCTTTAGGGTTATATTTAATGAATAAAGGTGGAAAAAAATAGATGGGTAAAATTTTTGTAGATGCGTGCTTTGGAAAAGAGACTCCTTATACACCAGTATGGATGATGAGACAAGCAGGGCGTTATTTGCCAGAGTATATGGCAGTTCGTAAAGAGGCTGGAAACTTTTTAAATCTTTGTCATGACCCTAAAAAGGCATGTGAGGTTACGATTCAGCCTATTGATATTGTTGGAGTTGATGCGGCAATACTTTTTTCTGATATTTTGGTTATTCCAAATGAAATGGGGATGCATCTTGAGTTTTTAGTGGGAGAGGGACCAGTGTTTAAAGACCCTATTCGTGACGAGAGAGCTTTGGATGCACTTATAGGTGGCAAAGAGGCTGCTAGTAAACTTACTTATGTTTATGAAACTCTCTCGCTTTTAAGAGCAGAGCTTCCTGAAGATAAAGCCTTGATCGGTTTTACAGGAAGTCCTTGGACTTTAGCAACTTATATGATAGAGGGGCAGGGTACTAAAACTTATAATATAGTTAAAAAAGAGATATATTCAAATCCTGAATTTATGCATAAACTTCTTCGTAAAGTTACAGAGGTTGTTAAAATTTATCTTGAAAAACAGATTGAAGCTGGTGCAGATGTTGTTCAAATCTTTGATTCATGGGCGGCAGCGTTAGAGAAAGATAAATACTTTGAATTTAGTTGGAATTATATGAAAGAGATAGCATCTCATATAAAAGCAAAATATCCTCATATCCCTATCATCATGTTTCCAAAGGGAATTCCTGGTTATCTTGATAAAATTGATGGAGATTTTGATGTATTTGGTGTTGATTGGGCAACGCCGATGGAGTATGCTAAAGAGATTTTAGGAGATAAATATGTACTCCAAGGAAATATGGAGCCATGTCGTCTTTATAGTCAAGAAGCAACAAAAGAGGCAGTAGAATCTATCGCTAAAACTATGAAAGATGGTAGGCATATTTTTAATTTAGGTCATGGAATACTTCCTGATGTTCCAGTTGAAAATGCAAAATACTTTGTAAAGCTTTGCCAAGAGGTAAGTAAACGATAAGTGAAATATACTTTTGGCCCCATAAACTCTAGGAGATTTGGTCTTTCCCTTGGGATTGACCTAAGTCCTCTAGGTAAAAGTTGTAATTTTGATTGTCTCTATTGCGAATTAAAAGCTGCAAAACCAATTGATAAGATAGAAAATCCTCCACAAATAGAAAATATCATAGCTGAAGTTAAAAATGTAATTTTAAATAAACCAAATATTGAAGTCATAACAATAACATCAAATGGTGAACCTACACTTTATGAAAACCTTAATGAGTTAGTTGATGAGTTAAATCTCATAAAAAAAGATAAAAAACTGCTAATACTCTCAAATGCATCCACGATAACCGATTCAAAAATTCAAGAGGTATTAAAAAAGATAGATATAGTAAAATTATCTTTAGATTGTGTTTCACAAAAATGTTTTGAAAAGATTGATAGACCATTAAAGGGTATAAAGATTACAGATATTGTTGATGGTATAAAAACTTTTGCAAAAGATTTTAAGAGGGATTTGATAATTGAGATTTTAGTAGTAAAAGGTGTAAATGATAAAGATAGTGAGATGGAAAAACTAAACACTGTTTTACAAGAGATAAATCCAAGTCGAATAGATTTAGGAACAATAGATCGTCCACCTGCATTTGATGTGTTACCAATATCAAGTGAGAGTTTAAAAGGTTTGAGTGAAAATTTTAAAGGCTTACCAATATCAATAATTCACAAAGATAAGCCAAAAAATAGAGTAACATTTAGTAAAGATGAGATATTGGAAACTATCAAAAGAAGACCTCAGAGCCAATCGGATGTTGATTATCTGTTTAGTGATATCTCAAAAAAATATTTAGAGCAACTTTTAAATTCAAAAAAAGTTACAAAAAATATCATAGCTGGAGTAGTTTTTTACTCTGAAACTAAACGGATATTATCCAAGTAATCATCGCCACCTTGAAAATAAAATGATATTACTTTATTGATTTTGTTGTTAGGTTCAAACTCATGCAGACTAGCTTCTAGGTCAAATCTTAATCTTTTCCACACATTTATCTCATTTACATACTTCATACTTAGTGGGAAAACCATCTCTTTTACTTCACCTTCTAATAGCCATTGTTCCATAGATTCCATCTTTGCTAAATCAAAAAAAGTGTTATAAGATATATCTCTTTCACCATACTCGGTATCTAATTTTGCACCAACTGTAAAACAGTAACTAATATCATTTCCTCCAACCTTTCTCATCTTATCAAACTCTAAAATAAATTGTTTTTCATTATTCATAGGAAGTTCGTAATGTGCTAGATTTGTAAGATTTCCATTTTCACTTTTCTTTAAATCTCCATTTTCATCACGAAGCCAATTCTCTCTTACTAATATAGAACGAGTACTTCCATTTGCTCCACCTTCAACATTTTCAATTTCATATCCATAACTCTCTAGCCACCTTGAAGTGTTTCCATCTTCTGCTGTTTCATAAATGGTATCACTATCATTAAATGAATAAAGTTCAGTTGTATCTGCGGATCTATTACCACCACATGCTAAAAGTGTGAATAGTATAAAAGGAATTATAACTGAAAAGTTAATTAGTTCTCTCATGTAATCTCCTGTTGTAAAGTTTTATTTACTTAATCCTGCCATAATAAAGTAGATTTTACAAGCTTTATTATTAAAGAGATATTAGATAAGAGAGATATGTTACTCAAATAAACATATTTGTATAATACGATCGAAGGGGATTTTATGGAATATTATAGTTGGATTTTGGCTTTTCATGTTATGAGTTTTATCTCATGGATGGCGATGTTGTTTTATATGCCAAGACTTTTTATCTATCATGTAGAGCGAAAAGCGAATGGTCCTGCATTTACAGATGTGATAGAGGTTCAGGAGGAGAAGTTGTGGAGAGTTATTGGTGTTCCTGCATTTTGGGCAACTCTTGTTAGTGGGGCATTGATGATATATCTAAATCCTGATCTTTTTAAGAGCGGTGCTTGGCTTCATGTGAAATTGACTGCGGTTGTTTTCCTTATCGTTTATCACTTTAGTTTAAATATAATACGAAAAAAATTAAAAGCTGGTACATTTATAAGAAGTGGAAAAGATTTGAGGTTTTACAATGAAGTTCCAACACTTTTGATGATGTTAATAGTAATTATGGTGATTATTAAACCTTTTTGACACTTTTTCGACACTTTTTTATGTTAGCATCCAGTATAAGGAGCATATCATGATAAAAGTAGTGGTTTTTTTGGCACTTTTTGTGTCGTTTCTATTTTCTGACTCTACTCTTCTTGTAAAGAAGGGGTGGCAGTTAATTGGTTTGAGTTCTAGTGTTGAAAATTTATCAATATTTGAGTCTGAAAATGTAGAGCAAGTTTGGCACTATGATGCAAAAAGCCAAAAGTGGAAAGGTTATTCTCCAGATGCATCTGTACAAAAGAGGATAACTGATAAAGATTTTAATACAATTGCCGCTTTAAAAAGTTGGCATGGATTTTGGGTTAAAAGTAAGAGAGATTGGCAACTTGTAAGTAACAGTGATGATAAAACACCTATAAAAGAAGATAATAATATAACACTAGAAAAGGGTTGGAATCTTATATCTCTTCCTATTGACACGGTAGTTTCTCCTCGTATCTTTGATGATGTTACTATCTGGAAATATGCAAATGATAAAAAGTGGGAGTTTTTTGATTTAAATAAAAGCAATATGAATTTTCCAACCATAAGTCATATCTCAAATAGTGATGGGATTTGGGTAAAGTCAAAAAACAAACAAATTATATCAGTACCAGAAAACTCTGCAAAACTTCTCTCATTTAAAAGTGAAGTAGAGGTAAAAGAGTATATTAGAGATATGTTATTTACAAATGATAGACCATATTTTGGTTATTACTCTTTAGAGCGTAATAGTGATGATGCATCTTTTCAGATGGAAGTTGGAGGTGCACAAGAAGCTACGGCAGATGCATCTTCTAAAGTTGCAGACGCAACAGGAACAAATTTACAAGAGAGTGATGTTGATGAATCAGATATTTTAAAACACGATGGTGTCAATATCTTTTTTGTAGATAAACCATATAGTTCAAAAGTGAGTGTTACAACATTTGCTAGGATATTAGAAGGTGAAGAAAAACCACTAAAATTTATTGAGTTAAATAGCTCTAAAATGATTAATTCTCTCTATCTATCTGAGGGTAAGTTGGTCATACTTTCATCGTTAAATAATAATGTTTATACAGAAGATATAGCAGTTAAAACTTCAAAACCTGCACCATATCAGTATCTTCCTCCTAAAATCTCGATAGATACATATAATGTATCAAATATCAATGATATTGATTTAATTGGTTCATTTGTTATTGATGGTAATATAAAAGATAGTCGAGTTGTGGATGGTAAACTTGTTTTGATAAGTAGTTTTTATCCAAATATAGAAAAAGAGTATCCTAAGATTTATGTAGATGTACCAGAGTGTAGAGGTGGCGGGGGAGGTGTCACGCAGGAGTATGTAAAACCTACAAGAGCGAGTGATTTTAGATGTTATGACATTTATAGTGATAATGATGGTAAGTTTTATAAGTATGATTATGATAACCCTATAATTAAGTCTGAAAATCTTATACCACAAATTAAGAAAAATGATGAAGTAGAAACTTCACTACTTCGTCCAGCAACTTTTTATGTACCTATAAAAAAGAATCAAGTTGCAAATATTACAACTGTGAGTAAGATAAATATAGAAGATATGAACTTGCTAGATACAAGTTCCGTATTAGGACATTATGGTGTTGTTTATGCATCTTCTAAAGCTTTGTATCTTGTCTCAAATGAGTACCCAATGTATTATGATTTTAACTCCTATAAAGAGCGTTCATCTATCTATAAATTTCAAATCGATGTAGATTTGGCTTATAAAGGTATGGGGTTTGTAAACGGTAGAGCTTTAAATCAATTTAGCCTTAGTGAATATGATAATGTGCTAAGAATTGCAACAACAGAGGGCTATTCTTGGAGTGGAGATACTACAAATAGTATCTATACATTGACTGAAGATGATGGATTGCTTAAACAGCTTGGGTTTTTAGGTGGTTTAGGATTAGAGGGTGAGATTATATATTCTGTTCGATTTATGGGTGAAAAAGGGTTTGTTGTAACTTTTAGACAAACTGATCCTTTTTATACTCTCGATCTTAGTGATCCAAAAAATCCAAGAAAGGTTGGAGAACTCAAAATAGAGGGCTATTCTAGTTATTTGCATCCTGTTGGAAGTGATATGATTATGGGCATTGGTAGGGATGAGAATAGGAAATTGAAGTTAGAACTTTTTGATATCAGTGATTTTTCAAATCCAGACTCAGTTGACAAATATATCTTTGATGGTACGGGAAATTATTATAGTGAGGCTGAGAGAAATCACAAAGCATTGGCATTTAGAGCGAGTGATAATTTGTTTGCTATGCCTTTTAGTGGTGGGAATTATAATATAGGATATGGAAATTATTTAGGAGTTTTTCAGATTGTTGATAAGAAATTTAAAGCATACAATGCTTTGATTGATAGTTCGGCTAATTATTATGGAGGACTGAGTCGTGGTATTATATTTGATTTAGATGGTGTGACATATGTGGCATATTTGACAAATGGAAAAGCTACTTTTGCCACACTTGATAGTCTAGAGAAGGAGTAAGAGATGAAAAGTTTTATTTTAATTATTTTAGTTTTTTTATTTGTAGGATGCAGTACAGATGCAGTGAAGATTGACAATCCCCCAGCTTCTCCAGAAGTTTTGGAGAGTCCACCTTCTATTCCTGATATATAATTATGCTATTATGCTCTAAAAAAAGAGAGTTTAGATGGAGATAGAAGAGCGGGTATTTTTACTTGGGATTTATAAAAAGAAAGAGGAAGAGACACTCACAGATGTTATTTTGATACTTGAAGATAGTGGGCTTTTTAGTTTTAAAGAGGGTAAAAAGCTCTTAAAGAATTTAAAGAAAAATGGCTTTGTAGAGGGAGAAAGTTTAACCTTTAGAGGTGTTGAAAAAGCTAAAGATATAGAGTTAGAGTTTAAAATCTAGCTTTAAGCTTTAGCATTTTTAACCATAAGACCAGAAAAAACTATAAGCCCGATACCGATAAAGACAAAAATATCAGGAATTTCATCTCCTAAAAGTGTACCGAAAAAGATAGCAAATGGGATGCTTGTGTAACTTACAATCCCTACAATTCCCGCATTTGTGTTGGTAAATGCGACTGTTAAAAGCCATTGAGATATAGTTGCTGTTATGCCAACGACAAAAAGTAATCCCCACACCTTGTAAGAGGTAGGCATAGTAAAAGGAGAGATTATAAATTCTAAACTTTGTGGCACATAAAAATATGCAGATATAAATAAAAGTATAGGAGCCACAGCACCCACCACCATAAATGACAAAACAATATCTCGTGAATCATAAATATCTTTAATGCGACGAATAGTAGTATAAGCAGCAGCTGCTAAAAATCCACCTAAAAGTCCTAAAAAATGGTCTAGCCCTATTGAAAGTCCAAGAGGTTTAGTGATGAGAGCAACACCTAAGAATCCTAACAATAGTGCAAAAATTCCCTTTTTTGAGAGTTTTTCATTGAGTACAAAAAAAGCTAAAATAGCGATAAACAGAGGTGATGTTTTGTTTAGCGTTATAGCTTCACCAAGAGGTATGGATGTAATAGTATAAAAAAACAAAAGCACAGCAATAAATCCAAAAACACCTCTAAGAAGAAGTAGATGTGGTTTCCCCCCTATTGCCGTACTAGGCGTATGTTTTAGTGTTATGAGAATAAGAATAAGCCCAAAAAAATTTCTAAAAAAAACGATTTCTAAAGCTGTCATATCATCGCCAAGTATTTTAGTAGCTACTCCAGTGATAGCTGAAAATAGGGTGCTTAGAAATATAAAAAATACACCTTTATCAATACCTAGCATCTCACTCCTTTTTTAAGGTGGAGATTGTATCGACTTTTTGCTACAATACCCCCATGAAACTGAAAAAACTACCAATAGGCATACAAACCTCACGGTAATGCAAAACTAAGCCAAAAGGAAGTATCTTTAACAAAAAAGGTCAAAAATGGCACAGTTACTAGAAGAGTTCAGAGGATTACCAGATTATCGGAAATGTAAACAATTAAAATTCAATGT
>Ga0256834_1001138_pt1 | contig 18505 bp, 20 predicted proteins | sample 4281140metaG_FD_190536 | JGI IMG/M metagenome (GOLD analysis project Ga0256834, IMG submission 190536) | Hydrothermal vent microbial communities from East Pacific Rise, Pacific Ocean - 4281-140 | ecosystem: Environmental > Aquatic > Marine > Hydrothermal vents | place: Pacific Ocean: East...
GCAGACCTATTTTGCTCATCAGCCACGCTCCGGCTACCGTAGGACAGGAGTGGCCTGCCAGCTTGACCATATCCAGGTACTCATAGGTGATTCGCCCATCTTCGACAGCTCCGAGAGTCTGCGCAAGAGGATCGAATGTATCTATAGGCTCCACTTCATTGAAAAATTCAGGGTATCTCATAATATTCCTTTATCTTTTAGGGATTGATATATACGCATTGCGCGCACCAGATTGGCCCCATAGAGCAGAAACTCGGCGGCCAAAAGAGCCGCTATCATCTTCCATCCATAGGGAGTGACGACCAAAACGAGACCGGCAGCAAGAAGCACAAGATGTATCCACAGGTGCCACATAGCCTTTTTTGCCGGGATGATATCTCCCATCATCGGTGTCTGCATGACTCCTTTTGCGTTTAGATGAAACCATACGAGAAACGGGACAATCTTGTAACTCATGGCGAAGATCACACTTAGCACAAAGTATCCGAAAAGTAGTGCGGAAGCGAAAAAGAGGCCGCTGAAATCTCCAAACGAAGATAGCGCCGCAAGTATCGACGACAGAACGAGCGACCCCATCGATAGACGCCAGAACCATACGGTAGCGTCCGCCACCGGCCTCTTTCGCTGCATCAGTCTTCTTATGGTTACGATACCGAATCCAGCGAATACAAGAGCAATCGCCAGATCCAAAAAAGGTACGATGGCAGCAAAAAGAGAGGAAAACACCACATTTAGAAGAAGCAGTAAAAAAAGAGCCGGAGGGAAAAATGAGGTTACCGCTTTCGGATACGGCGGAGTCACATAAAACATCTCTATCACCTGAAAAGCCACCGCCATCACAAGGATACCGATCCATCCAGGAAGCATGAAATGGACATGCACGGACCTCAAAACAGATGGATCGAGGCCCAAATCGACTCCCATGAAGGAGAGTGTGAGCAAGATAGCCACAAACACTCCCGCTCCGAGGCTCGATACCGAGAGTATCATCCCTTTTACGGATGGGGTTTTGTTCTCCACACCGAGTAGCTTTCCAAGCATCAGATAGACGACGAATCCGAGGCTGCCGACAAGCAGCAACATAGCCGGATGGAGCAGAATATATATGTCAAAATATAGTGCACACACCAGCATCAGCGTACCCGCCGCCATAAGGAGGTGGATCCAGAAAGCGTGATATCGCGGCTCTTTGATAGCGGCACCGGCAATTACCGGCAGCATCTGAAAGAGTGCTCCCACCATAGCCATACCGGCGACTCCAAGCAGCAGCAGATGGACAACAGCGGCGGTACTTGGGGTATCCCAATACATAACGGTCTGCAAATCGGCAAAAAAGAGTCCGGCCGAAGCGAGCAGGCCAAAGAGCGGTATAGTAAGAAAAAAGCGCATGATAACGCTTATAGGAGGCGCCTGATCGAGTGATAGACCGCGATTAAACACTGCAATACCTCTTCATGATACTCTTCAGATCCATATCTTTATCTTTGGAAAACAGTATATGCCACTCCTTTTTGCCGGCTTCACATACCTCATAGTCGAGTCCGTGACTCTCGGCGATCATTATCAAAGGCTGAGGATATCGATGTATTATCAAATGAAAGCAGTTTTTCGAGCCGAGCCGGCGAAGCATCTGCATGGAGCGCTCCAAAGGCTCCGGATGCGACAACCCGCGGGCATCGAGCTCCAATACTTCTACTTCGTTCAATGCTCTTTCATCTTCTCTACGAGCTCTTTGGCCTGCGAAGCCAACAGCCGGTCGCACATCGCATAGAGCATCTGCTCCTCTTTCATATTGTGCTGCTGCAACAGGATCATCAAGGTATCGGCAACGGAAAAGAAGCGCTCCTTGTCTTCGCTTTTTATGGCATTGCTAAGCTGCTCCAGCAGTTCACGCACCTGATTGTGTTCATAGCGCATTACCTGCGTAGGTCCTTGCGTACTTCCTGAAACCTCTTCAAAAACCGGAAAGAGTATCTCCTCCTCTTTCGAAAAATGTTTTAGTGTCTCTATCATGAAATCTTCAAAATATGAGAATGCAGATTCAAAATCTCCGCCGCTTGCAGCCTGCTCCGCCTTTGCGAAGGACTCGTCGCAGCTTCTGTGCTCTTCTCTCATATAGTTCGATATCTCCATTTACACCTCTCCTATTTGAACATAAAGTATATTTTCGCCATCGAAAAAGCAGCCAGGGCCAGAAACGAGACCATCAACCAATCCATATTCTCTTTCCTGAAACGCCTCGCCACCTGGTGGCAAAAGGCTTTGATTTTGTGCAATGGGATTTTACTCAAAAAAGTCTTTCAAATAGATTGACTTCTATCAACAACCATAATTTTTACAGCGTACGACAAAGTGTCACTATCGTGTCACCAAACTCCCGAACGAAGGGGCGCAGTGACACTTTTGTGAGCTCTTTTTTTATGGCTCGGCAAGTAAAAAAAGCTTACAATTTCAGTGTCCGGCATGCGAGGATTTCGTATCCGGATCCTGCTCCTTTAGCTTGCGACGGAAAGAGCATTTTTGAAGCATGGAAGCTTCCATGACACCCTTATGGAGCCGGCCCAAAGAGGCATTCGCCGCTTTGCGTTACCGGCTCCTCTCAAGGGTGCCTCCAAAGCCCCGAAGAGAGATTCGGAGTTTTGGAGGCCTTCGGGAGAGAGTCTACAAAATACCGCTATAGTAAAGATATTTAAGATGCTGAAAGAGATATTAAAAAGAGACGGAACAAAAGAGCCTTTCGCTCCCTACAAAATAGAAGATGCGATAAAAGCGGCCTTCAAAAGCCAGAACACTACATACGACAGCACCATTTTTTTCAATGTACTGCAAAGACTCAAGCAAAAGCGCATAGCGGCGGTCGAAGATATTCAGGATATGATCGAGCAGGAGCTCTTCAAGGCTAGATATTTCGACGTCATGCGCGCCTTCATGATCTATCGGCATACCCACAAGATGCAAAGAGAGCATATACTCGGCCTCAACGAAGATACGACCTTCGTCAACTCTACGGAGACGATCGAGGAGTATATATCAAAAAGCGACTGGCGTATAAACGCCAACTCGAATACGGGCTATTCGCACGCGGGACTCATAAACAATACCGCAGGCAAGATCATAGCGAACTACTGGCTCGACAAAGTCTACTCGAAAGAGGAAGGGTATGCCCATAGAAACGGGGACTACCACATACACGACCTCGACTGCCTGAGCGGCTATTGTGCCGGATGGAGCCTCAGAGTCCTGCTGGACGAGGGATTCAACGGTGTAAGAGGACGCGTTGAAAGCAAACCGCCAAACCACTTCAGAGAGGCTCTCGGACAGATGGCCAACTTCCTGGGCATCTTGCAGAGCGAATGGGCCGGAGCGCAGGCATTCAGCTCGTTCGATACCTATCTGGCCCCCTATGTATTCAAAGACCGACTAAGCTATACGGAGATAAAAAAAGCGATCAGAAGCTTCGTATACAATCTGAACGTACCTGCACGATGGGGCCAGTCGCCCTTTACCAACATCACGATCGACTGGACCGTCCCCGAAGATCTCAAGGACCAGACCCCCACAAGGGCCCAAAGGCACCTTCTTAGCGGCATCGACGATCGTGACCTTCTGGAGGAGGCCAGAACGCGCGATCCGCAGATCACTTCGCTGGAGCAGATGTGCTACCGCCACTTCCAGAAGGAGATGAATCTCATCAACCGCGCCTACTACGAAGTGATGACCGAGGGAGACAGCACCGGACAGCCGTTTACATTCCCTATTCCTACCGTCAACATCACCGAAGATTTCGACTGGTACGGAGAGAATACCGACATCCTCTTCGAGAATACGGCCAAGATCGGATCCTCCTACTTCCAGAACTTCATCGGAAGCCAGTACAGGCGCGATGAAAACGGCAACCTGGTACCGAACGAAGAGGCTTACAAGCCTGGACACGTACGAAGCATGTGCTGCCGTCTTCAACTCGATCTAAGAGAGCTTCTCAAGCGCGGAGGCGGGCTCTTCGGAAGTGCGGAAATGACCGGCAGCATCGGAGTGGTAACAATAAACATGGCCAGACTCGGATACCTCTTCAAGGGAGACAAAAAGGGGCTTTACGAAAGGCTTGAAGAGTTGATGGATCTTGCCAAGTCCACGCTCGAGAAGAAGCGCCGCTTTATCCAGGAGCTCTATGACCGCGGTCTTTTTCCATACACAAGACGCTATCTTCCCGGTTTCAACAACCACTTCTCCACGATCGGAGTCAACGGAATCAACGAAATGATAAGAAACTTCACCGAAGACGCTCTGACCATAGCGGATGAAGAGGGACAGAAAATGGCGCTCGAGATTCTCGACTTCATGCGTGAAAAGATGAAAGAGTATCAGGAGGAGACCGGCAACCTCTACAACCTCGAAGCGACACCGGCCGAAGGAACGACATACAGGTTCGCAAAAGAGGATAGAAAACGGTATCCCGATATCATCCAGGCAGGAAGCGGAGAGAATATCTACTACACGAACTCTTCGCAAATACCTGTGGACTGGACGGAAGATCCCTTCGAAGCACTCGAGCTTCAAGACGAGCTTCAATGCAAATATACAGGCGGTACCGTATTGCACCTGTATATGAGAGAGCGTATCAGCTCCGCCGAGGCGTGCAGAAATCTCGTAAGGAAGGTGATAACGAACTTCAAACTTCCATATATCACGGTAACGCCGCTCTTTTCGGTATGCCCGAAACACGGCTATATACCGGGCGAGCACGAATATTGTCCAAAGTGTGACGAAGAGTTGCTCAAATCTTTTGAAGAGGAGGGGGAAAAATGTTCGTCATTCTAGCTAAAGAGTATCCGTTCGGTACCTTCATGCGTCTGCTGCTTCGTATGGCCGGTACCACTTTGCGCCCCGATGCAAGGGGCCTTATCTCATACTGAAAGGAGAAAGAGATGTACGACAAAGAAGAGATTTTGAAAAAGTTGCGCGACAAGCGCACAAGATGTACCGTATATACCAGGGTCATGGGCTACCACAGGCCGGTAGAGAGTTTCAATATAGGCAAAAAAGGTGAACATCGTCAAAGAAAGCAGTTCGTTGAACGATAAAAAAATTTTCGACATCACGCCCTTCACCCATCTGGACTATCCGGGCAAGCTCGCCTGTATCGTCTGGTTTTGCGGATGCAATATGCGCTGTATGTACTGCTATAACAGCGATATCGTCTTCGCAAAGGAGGGCAACTATACAGAAGAGGATCTGTACGGTTTCCTCGACAAGCGTGTCGGCTTGCTTGACGGAGTGGTACTGAGCGGCGGCGAGCCGACCATGCACGATCTTCTGCCTCTATGCAGAGAGATAAAGAAGATGGGTTTTTCGATAAAGCTCGACACGAACGGTCTAAACAGCGATCTTGTAAAGAGCCTCGTAGAGGAGGGAGTCATAGATTATATAGCACTCGATTTCAAGGCCATGAACGGAAAGTTCGGCTATGTTACGGGTTCGAGCAAATACCAGAATTTCGTCAAAACGCTGAAGTTTCTGATATCCAGCCAAACGGAATTCGAAGTCCGTACGACCATACACGCCGACCTTCTTCAACCGCAAGATATAAATCTGATGATGAAGGAGTTGAAATCCTACGGATACGACGGCACCTACTATCTTCAAAAGTTCATAGAGACGAAAAACAATATCGCAAATATGGAGAAGCCTGAAAAAGAGTTCGACGAAAACGCACTTGAAGATATACTGGAAATTGTCTGGCGGTAGAGTTTTTTACAAAAAACGTTACTCTACTTCACCCTTTTCATTTCTGCAAACCAGAAGATACCCCTGTCCCGAGATATTCTCTATCAGCCTTCTATCACTCTTTTGCCTCACTCTCTTAATGAAGGTTCTAAGTCTGTCGTCGCTAACCTCTTCATCACCCCATAGGGCTGTTTTGATTGCTTCGTTCGAGAGATAGTGATTCGGACTGTGCAGAAGCTGTGCGATAAAACGGCTCTCACGTTTGCTCAGATGCACCAGAACACCCTTTTTGAAAAGCTGCTCGCTTTGCAGATCGTACTCGAAAGGCTCCAGCAGTTTTATTCGACTCTGTTTTTTTATCCTCTCCGCCAATTCGCAAAGATAGGAGAGAAGCTCTTCCGGGTCGAAGGGCTTTATGAAATACTTCACGACACCTGCATCGATCGCTCCGAGAAGCTTCTGTTTGTCGCTGTATGCACTGAGTATTATCACCGGGGTATCCGGATCTTCCGACTTGATGGCCGACGCAAGCTGCAAACCGTCCATTTTCGGCATGGTGATATCGGTAATGACGATATCCGGTTTGAGCCTCCTGTACGCATCGAGTCCCTCTATTCCGTCATGCGCGATGACAAACTCCGCAAAGTAGTCGCCTATGGCCTCTTTGAGCAGCTTTGCCAGAGTCACCTCGTCTTCTACCAGCAAAACGCGCATTTTTACCAGTCTCGCACTACACGACATCCACACACTCCTTCACCAGAGGAATTTTTATGACGAAACAGGCGCCGTCTTCGAGATTCTTAACCTCTATACTGCCCGAAAGCCCCCTCTCTATAATCATCTTGGACATAAAGAGTCCCAGACCGGTACCCTTTGCCGTATGTTTCGTAGTAAAGTAGGGCTCGAATATTCTCTCCAAAATCGACTCCTCTATTCCGCCGGCATTGTCCGCAATGACTATTTTGGCAAAATCATCCTCTCTGACCACTTCGATGCGAACGACCTTTTTACCGCTTTTGGATTCAAAAGCGTCTTTGGCATTTTGCAGCAGATTGATTATGACCTGCGAAAGCTCGTTGCTCACACCTACGGAACGCAGCGTCGTATCTATCGACTTTTCGATATGGATATGCTCTTTTTCGAGCGTCTTTTGCAGAATCTGCAGCGACTCCTCTATACTTTTTGAAACGGTAAAGGGCTCTTTGGGCTTGTCCGGTCTGAAAAAGTTTATGAAATCCTCGATGGTCTGAGACATGTTCTGAATCATGAACTTGGCTTCCGAATATATCGCCTCGACCTGCTCGTCATCCCTTTTTTGGGAGGCTCTTTTGAGATTGAAGAGCGCAAGCGTGAGTTCTGTAAGAGGTTGTCTCCACTGGTGGGCTATATTGGCCATCATCTGTCCGAGACTCGCAAATCTCGATTGCCAAAAGAGCATCTTCTGCTTCTCTTCGTTCTTTCGAACCTCCTGGCGTACTCTCTCTTCGAGATGTTTGTTGAGCTCGTAGAGCTTTTGTGTCTGAAGAGCCACCCGTTTTTCGAGTGTTCTGTTGAGAGCTTCGAGTTCACGCTCCTTCTTCTCAAGCGCCTTTTTCAGCAACACCTCTTTGGTAACGTCGTAACGGATCGCGATAAACTCTTCTATATCTCCATTTTCATCAAGTATCGGAATGATCGTCGTGTTTACATAGAATGTGCTGCCGTCTTTCGCCATGTTCATGACGGTAGACTTTAAGATCCTCTTTTGCAGGATCGTATCCCAAAGCCGCTTGAAGTTGCTCGACGGAACGTCAGGATGGCGTACTATGTTGTGGTTTTGGCCTATCAGCTCTTCTCTGCTGTATCCGGAGATTTTGCAAAACTCGTCGTTTACGAAGGTTATGATACCGTTGATATCGGTTTTAGATACTATATTGGAGCTCTCTATAGCCTCTTTGTACTGCTTGAACATGGGCTAATTATAGCACTTTTCCCACTCCTCGAAGTCGGAGGAAAAGTAGTTTATGCGCACCTTTTTGAACTCTCTTGTGGAGTAGAGATAGCTATAGTCGTTCACACCTATCTCTTCGGCCATCTCAGAGACGATCTTTTCTACCTCCTCCTTGCTCTTTCCATGCACCATGGAAAAGAGAGGATATGGCCAGTTCGGATATACCGGACGCAAATAGCAGTGGCTTACGGCACTATATGCGGCCAATGTTTCACCTATCTCTTCCGCACGCTCCTGAGGCACTTTCCAGACAACCATGGCGTTTGCTGTAAAGCCGGCCTTTCTATGATAGAGAATGGATGCGAAGCGTCTCATCACACCGGCTCTTTTCATCCTCTCGACCTCGGCCGCAAGAGTCTCGTAATCGATACCCAAAGAGTCCACAATATGGGCGAACGGTTCCTTGACGGCGGAGATATCCTTCTGAAGCCCCTTTATCATTTCGAAATGGATCGGTTCGAGCTCCATAGGTTCTCTCTTTACCCTCTTTCGCTCCTCTTTTTTTGCCCTGTCGCCCTTGATATCGAGTTGTACCGATATTTTGAACATCTTTTTGGTCGGAAGGATAATATACTCCCGCACACCGCTCTGCTTTGCAAGCAGTTCGACACTTTTTTCGAGTCCGAGCCTCGAATCTGGAGCTACCGCTATCGTAAACCATAGATTGTACGGATTGTCACGCTCGTAGTTGTGGCTCACTCCCGGATGTCTGTTTACGACTTCCGCCGCCTTTTCGATATCGTCGGCCTTGAAAGCGACCAGCGAAGATCTGTATCCCAGACTTTTGGTATCGAAAATCGCGGATGTCTGGCGTATTATCCTATCCTCCTTGAGTCTGGTATAAAGGTCCAGAACCTCATCCTCGCCGGCGCCGAGAATCTCGGCGAGTCTGGCGAATGGTCTTTTTGTGACCGGAAACTCTTTTTGTATAAGTGTCAAAAACTCTTTTTCCATAATCTATTTCGCTTCTCTTTTTGGATTCGATCCATTATAAAGTTTTCCTCTTTACACTTTCCTTGACACCTATCAACGCCTTTTCAAGGATGGTATGATAATATTGTTCCAACTCCAAACGGAGACTTTAAAAGGATCCTCTTGGCATATTTTCCGGCATTCATAAAACTTGACGGCAGAAGTGTTCTGGTTGTCGGCGGAGGCAATATAGCCGGCGAAAAACTGGAAAAGCTCCTCGACTTCACAAACGAGATAACGGTCGTATCACCGCAGCTTGCGGAGACGTCAAAAAGACTGATAGAGGATGCGGGCCTGACATACCTGCAGCGGCCATACGAGAGCGGCGATCTGGAAGACTTCGATATAGTTATCGTAGCCGTGGACAATCTGCAGCTGCAAAAGGAGATTTATGAAGCCTGCCAGAGCAGGCACACTCTTTGCAACAGTGTCGACTCGGTGGAGTATTGCGACTTCATATTCCCCTCCTATACGAAAAAAGGTGCTCTCACCGTCGCGTTTTCCACCTCCGGCATATCTCCTTCGGTAGCCAAATACCTAAGACGCTCGATCGAAAAGATCATCCCGGACTCGATCGCCGAATTTCTGGAAGAGATGAAGGATCTGCGATCTACTCTTCCCAAGGGCAAAGAGCGTATGAAGCTGCTGGATGAAAAGGCCAGGAATTTCATAGAAAAGCTTTTTGAAAAGGATAGAGATGTTCAGTAAAAAAATGGTCTGGGCGTTGATGGCTATTTTTGCGTTTTTGAGTATCAGTATGTATTTGAGCAACATGCCGGAAAAAAAAGATAAGCACGTGATCGAAAAGATAAGCGCCTACTTTCCGTACGAGATGACAAAAACGATCGGCGGACTCGATCTGGTTGACAAACGTACCGGAGAGAAGCTCAAGCTCGACAACGCCAAGGTCTTTCTGGCATTTGACGACCTTTTGAAAAAGTGGGGCGCCACCCATCTGAAAGTCGAAGGCTCCACGCTTCTGATCCTCGACGACAACAACAAAACTGTCGATACGATGAAACTGAACGAAAAAGAGCTATCTTTCGTCAAGGAGTTCTTTCTCAAGTAGCGCGGCATCCACTACGCCGCAAAGCGGCCCTTTCAGCAGTACCTCTTCCGGAGAGAGAAGAAATATGGCAGGATACTCAAGAGTGTAGAGTAGCTCGATCGGATAATCCTCATTCTCTTTGGTAACTATGACGGGGACCATCTTTTCGTTTATCGATACCACTATTTTCTTCTCTCTCAATGTTGTCGCAAAAAGCTCCCTGCACTCCAAGCAGCCTCTGCTCACGAGCACGACGAACATCGGTTTGTTCTCCTTTTGCGAAACTTCGAGTGCGCTATCAAACGATCCGTGCCACCTTATCGTCTGTGCATACGTCAGTGTACAGGCAAATATAACGAATAAAACGAAACCTCTCATTCTCTATAACCTCTATCAGATATATCATACTTCACAGGCTCACCCTCCAGCGTCTTCAAAAAGGCCACTATCTCTTCTACCTGCTCATCGCTCAGTAGTAGACCGAGCTGGTGTCTGGCCATGATTTTGACGGCATCCTCTATCCTCTTGACAGAACCGTTGTGAAAGTAAGGAGCGGTTCTGGTTACATTGCGAAGGATAGGAACCCTGAAGAGAAACTGCCCGTTTCTACCGTGAAAACCTCCCGTATCCGGAAACGGAAAAGGCTCTTCAGCGCTGATCTTTTGCCAATTGAAACCGACAAAATATCGCTTACCGTTGACAAGTCGTGACTCCGGAGAGAGGATAGAGTTGTATCTTCTCAAGGGAAATCTCTGAAGGCTCTGCCCTCCAACACTCATTCCGGTATGACACCCCTTGCATCCAAGCCGTATAAAAAGGTACAACCCCTTTTTCGCCTTATCGGAAATGGCATCATCATCGCCATCGAGAAAAAGATCGAATGCGCCTCGCGTCAAAAGAGTACGCTCATAAGCGGCGATCGCCTTCGTCACCGTATCGAACGTCACACCCTCGTCAGGAAAAACCTCTGCAAAGCCTCTTTTGTATCCGGGATCCGCCGAAACTCTTTCTACTACCTCTTTTGGAGTCATATCCATTTCAAAAGGTGCCTGTATGGGGCCTTTGGCCTGATCCTCCACATCCGGGCTTCTACCGTCCCAGAACTGTCGTTTCGCCAAGGCGGCATTCAGTACGGTCGGCGAATTGAGGTGAGAGGGATTTTTCATGCCATGCACACCGACAGCTGTCGGAAGGTTGTCATCGCCACCATCATCGATAATGTGACAGGTAGCACAGCTTACCGTCCCGTCGCTCGAGAGAAGAGTATCGAAATAGAGGCTCTTTCCGAGCGCAACTTTTTTAGGCGTGATGGTGTTTTGGGGATTATAAACCGCACTTTTTGCCTCCTCCCAACTCGCCGGAACAGGCTTCAACCCGCGGCTTAGCGCCAACTCCCGCAGCTTGTGGCTTTCCATAGCGACCGTTTCGCCCTTTGAAGCCGGTACTATCAGACCTATTTTGAAGTATAGGGCAAAAACTCCAAACGTAATGGCAAGGATCGTCAAGACCGTTTTCATTACAGCTTCCTCTATATCCCGAAGATCTCTTTGACCCTCATTTCAAAGCTCTTGTCATCCATCTCTTTTCGCATGGAGATGAAGGTTTCAGCCTCTTTGCCTACCGGTACGAAGATGTCCGCATCTTCGTTCTCTATTACACTTTTTACAGCCAAAGCTATCGGTTCAGGATCGGGGCCCCCGTTTATGGCCTCCGCGACTATCGGCACAAAATGTGAAACAAGATCTTTGTACGCCGAATCCTCCGAGACGGTATCACTGTTTGTCGCAAGTCCCTTTTTGACAAAGTTCGTTCCAAAAAGGCCCGACTGGATAGAGTGTACTCTAATACCGAAAGGGACGGTTTCAAATCTAAGCGAATCGGTAATCCCTTCTACCGCATATTTTGTGGCATTGTAGTGTGCAAGAAGGGGCAACCCCATCTTTCCGAGAAACGAACTTATATTGATAACGACTCCGCTTCGAGCCTCTCTCATATGGGGCAGCACCTCCCTCGTCACTCTCAAGAGACCGAATACGTTCACATTGAACTGATCGAACATCTCTTTGTCACTGCCGTACTCCACGGCAGAGAGCAGACCGTATCCCGCATTGTTGACCAGTACATCTATCCTCCCTTCACTCTCTACGACTCTATCTACCGCCTTTTTAATGGAGTAGCTATCAGTAACATCGAGATATACCGGTACAACACCATCTATCGAGAGATTCGACAAACTCTCGTCTCTCGTGCCTCCATAAACCCTGTATCCCTCCTCTGCCAGAAGAGCCGCCGTCTTTTTTCCCATTCCGGAGGTGGCTCCGGTTATCAATACAACCTTTGACATATCTTCTTCCTGCTCATTGAATTCGGACCATATAAATATAATCCATGTTTAATCCATTATAGTAGTCTCGTTTCATCAAAATCAAGATAGTTTTGGCACAAAAGGAATTTTGTTTTGGCACAAAAAGGATTATTTGGAAGCGGATATGGATAGAAGGGAGAAGACTTTTTTAGCGCTATTTCAAATCTTTCGGATAGATACCGTATCTCTTGAAAAAGAGTCTGCAAAAATATCCCTGATGGGCATAGCCGACCTCTTTCGCCACCTCTCCTATCGAGAGCATGCGCTCTTTGAGCAGGAGGTTGGCCTTCTCGAGACGAAGCTTTCTTACATAGCCGCCTATTGTAGTTTTGTATACCTTTTTAAAGGCTCTTTTGAGCTTCGTCTCGTTTGTAGCACATATATGCGCCAGATGCGGAATGGTGGGAGGAGTTACGAAATTGTTCAACAGATACTTCTGAGCCTTCTGCGCTATCTGAAGCTCATCTGGATCTATATCGCTGTCTACCATGGATATGAGAGAAAAACGGTGTATTATGAACTCTATGACATTGTGTTCGCACTTTATACTGTGCATCCTCTCTTGCAACCTGGTATCTATGATTTTATCTATGATATGCAGGCTGAGCGCATCAAGCGGTTTCGTATCGACAAGCTCTATTCCCACTTCTTCCTGGATCTTCCCGTATAGAAAGTCTATAGGTTCGCTTCTGTTCAGGCTAAGATACCTCTTCAAAAAGAAATCGGCTATCAAAAGAACGAAAATATCGCTTTTTTTCTCACCCGTTGAAAGGATAAAATCCTGTTTCGAAGAGCAAAAGATCCTGACTTCATCCTTTTTGCAGGAAAAGCTCTTGCCGTCGATATTGTCGTGGATGCTGAACCCGCCCTCTTTTACAACGGTAACAACAACCATTCTGTCGAGATTCCTGACTCTGAAACTATGCTCTTTGCCGCCTTTTAAAAAAACATCGAAAAAAACTATACCGTTGGATATATCTACCCTGGTAATATGCTCTTGACCGTTTTCGTAAACAGAGGCTGTTTTATATCTTTTTTCACCCGCATTGAAAAACAGACTCTCCATCACAAACCGTAATAATCTCTGACACGCCGCTCGAAATCCTCGTCGCTGAGCTCTTTTCGCATAGGGATGAATTTGCTCGCCTTGTCGCCTACAGTGACTCTCGCCGGAAAGCTCTCGTCTTCGATTATTCGATATATCAGTTCCGCGACATCATTAGGATCGTTTCCGTTGTTGATCTGGTCTACAATCTGGGGAGCGAGTCTGGAAACCATAGAGCTGTACGGAGAGTCTTCGCTGAAAGTTTTTTGATTCATCACAAGGTTGCTTCTTGCAAACTGGGTATCGAAAAAACCGGGCATAACGGAGTGGACTCTGATACCGAAATCCGAAAGCTCGTACCTCAAAGAGTCGGTGATTCCCTCGACGGCATACTTTGTAGCATTGTAGAAAGTAAGAAGCGGAAGGCCTATCTTGCCAAGAAAGGAGCTTATATTTATTATGACTCCTCCGCCATTTTTTCTCATAGGTAAAATCGCATGTTTGGTCACTCTCAATAGGCCGAATACGTTGACATTGAACTGTGCGAGCATTTCAGCCTCATCCATATCCTCCACAGTGCAGACAAGACCGTATCCCGCATTGTTTACCAGAATATCCAGGCGTTCGATCTTTTCGAAAATCTTCTTCACGCTATCCGGATCGGTTATATCCAGTTCGAAAACCCTTATATTTTCGTCATCGACATCCGCAAAGTTCTCCGCTTTTCTCGTAGCGGCTATGACATCGAATCCCTTTTTTGCAAGAAGTCTGACCGTAGCCCTTCCCATTCCGGTACCGGCACCCGTAACAAGCACCACTCTTTCATTCATCATCAGCGGTTGCCTCCACTTTCAAGAAGCCCGAAACGAAAGGGCTGGTTATATCAAGACTCCTCTACCCACTCCAGGTCCTTTTTGAGCTCAACGACCTTGCCTACCACTATCAGGGCCGGAGTCTGGATATTCGCATCTTTCACTTTCTCGTAGATATCCGCGAGCGTCGCTGTGACACTCTTTTGCTCCGGAGTGGTACCTTTGCTTATCACGGCACACGGCGTATCTTCCGGATGGCCAACTCTCATCAGATTCTCCGTTATGTTTTTGAGATTGTGCAAACCCATCAAAAATATTATCGTCTCATCCGCCCTCATGGAATCCCAGTCGACCTGGGAGCGCTCCTTGTTGGGAGCTTCATGTCCCGTAACCACCTTGAAAGAGACGGCCACACCTCTGTGGGTAACGGGTATGCCGGCATATGCCGGTACCGAGATCGCCGAAGTGACACCAGGAATAAACTCGAATTCCACACCCCTTTCACGCAGATATTTAGCCTCTTCGCCGCCTCGACCGAAAACGAGAGGGTCTCCCCCTTTTAGCCGAACCACCTTCTCATGCTCCATCGCCTTTTTGTATATAACCTCGTTGATCTGATCCTGCGGCAATGTATGGCGGCCGTCCTGTTTGCCTACATATACAAACTCACAATCCGGTCTCGCCTCTTTGAGAATATCAGGGTTCGCCAGCCTGTCATATATGATCACATCCGCTTCACGAACGACTCTAAGCGCCTTTACGGTCAACAGATCTATATCGCCCGGCCCGGCGCCCGTAAGATATACTTTGCCCATTTTAAAGCCCTCTTCTTTCATTGTCACTTAGGTAGCATGACGGATCTTCCGCCCACAGGTCTCCCGATATAGCGTACGCCCTGCTTCTCGATCCGCCATTGCATATATCTATCACACCGCAATCGGCGCATTTGCCTTCGATTCTCCTCGGATGCTCGCGAAGCCTTCTTAGCATCTCGTTCTTCTCGTCACACCATATTTCGCTGAAAGGGCGTTCCGTTATATCTCCGATCACAAACGGAAAAAAAGGATCCGGTTTCACTCTTCCCATCCAGTCAATATTGCCCAATCTTCTACCGGCACTGTTTCCGCCCCATCTTTCGAGCCTACTTGCCATCTCATCCTTGAGATCCGGATACCTTCTGCCGAATTTCTCCAAAAAGAGAATCGCATCCATCTCCATATTTCCGGTAACCACATCGATATCTTTTCCGCTATCTATGTACTCGAACGCCTTGTCGATGATGAACTCCACAAACTCTCTGCGCTCCTCCCGGGAGATATCTATCTTTAGGTTGTCGAGACCTCGTCCGCTATATACCAGATGGGAGATATAGATCTTGTCCACTCCGATCTCTTCGGCAAGCTCGAATATCGAATGAAAACTCTCTTTCGTCTCATTGGTAATAGTGAAGCGGATCCCGGCGTTTCCGCCGTTTTTCTGGATAAGTTCTATGGCGTCCAGACTCTTCCGATAGGCGCCGTCGAGACCTCTGAATCTGTCGTGAACCTCCTCTATTCCGTCGATGCTTATACCGATATAGTTGAAAGTGTCTATGATACGTTTTACATTTTTTTCACCTATATAAAGACCGTTTGTAGAGAGATAGGTCATTATCCCCTGTTCGCGCATGAAATCAGCTATATCGAAAATATCTCTTCTTATAAGAGGCTCTCCCCCGGAAAAAATCACGAATTTGACTCCGGCTTTCTTCAGCTCCACAACGGTATTTAAAATCGTATCGGTGCTCAGATAATCTTCGGAGTTGGGATCGGCATAGCTATAGCAGTGGTGACAGGCGAGATTGCAGCGGTTTGTGAAGTTCCATATTATGATACTGCCATCGAGCAGGCGCTCCTTTTTTCCTCCTGTCACCGCTTTTATGAGATTGGAAAGTCTAAACATCAGTGGCTCTTTTTGTTGAAGACAAATATTCCGGAAGGTCTTGGAATCTGCCACTCGAGATTTAGCCACCACTTCTTGGGATCGGGGTCGGAGACTCTGTAAGCCTGAACCATATCCTTGTCGTTTACGGAAAAGTAGAGATACGGGTGGTTGGGCGACCAGCGTACATGCAGAATCATACCCGGAAATTCGAGCCTTCTGACCACTTCAAGCTTTTTAGCGTCGACGATCTGTACCACCGGAAACTTCTCTCCGCTGAAAGTCACGGCAAGCCACTTCTTATCCGGGCTCAAAGCCGTAAAGACAGGATTGCCTTCTACGTCGATAGACTTGACCAGTCTGAAGTCGTGGTCGAAAACGAAAACCTTCTTGTTCCCTACAGCGGGAATGAAGAAGTAGTCTCCGCTTATGCTCCAGAACCCAAAATGCGGTACTTTCAAAATGCGCTCTTTTTTCCCCATCTTGAGGGGAACTCTTTTGTACTTCATGGTATCGAGGTCGAGTACACCTACGTTTTTGGAGTTGAAAAAGCCGACGACATAGAGATTTTTGTCGATCATCGCGTCAAACGGAACCTCACCCGCCTTTTCGATCTTTTTGTAGAGTACGAACCACGGCTTCTTTCCATCGGAGTGTTCATCCTGCATCACCCATATTTCATCACTGTCCATGCAGGCAAATACCAGATAGTCCCTATACTCCTTGATCCCTACATTGCGGCTGCCCGTCTTGATCGTCTGTATATGGTTGAGATCACGATCCAAAATCTCGACCGTTTTGTTGTCGTAATTGGCGACGGCTACGTAGTTATCTCCTACAATAAACCCTATTGCGCTTTTGGAGGTTTTATACTCTTTGAGCTTCTTCTCCTTTATCGGGTCAAACTTGATGACGTAACCGTCTCTTGTGATGACATAACCGTCATTGTCCCTGAACTTCACAACCGCATGGTTGAAGTTGTGCAAACCTTTGATTTCGTTTGTGAACATATTGTTGTCGATTACGGCCAGCGCGGAGTTTTCGCGCTCCACTACAAAAATCTTGTCATCGGATTTCGGAAGTATTTCGGAGGGGTCTTTCGGCCTTTCGGCACCGATTAGAACCATGGCCGAGAGGATCGTCAGTGCAAGAGTTTTCGTAATTCTCATCTTTTATCCTTGAATTTCATGATATAGTCTGCAAGTGCATCGAGCTCTTCTGGATCGAGATCGGAAAAAGAAGGCATGGAGCTGCGCTTGTATCCGAATACTTTCGAAGTGGATTTCGGATCGACAATCTGAGCTACGATCTCCTCTTTTGTCCGTTTTGACGCGATGGTACTGAATGAGGGCCCGAAAGCTTCAGCCGTCTGGTGGTGACAACCCCAGCAATACTTTTTGAAAAGTTTCTCTCCATCATCGGCACACACCCCAGCAACCGGAAGCATAGCAAGTGCGCCAGCCACAATCATCTTTTTCACAATTCACCTCACTGATCAACTTAATCGATGCACGTTTACATGGTTACATTTTACCATTAGAATATGGTTTCTACCTTATGGGACAGATCGGCTTTCTTATACAGAATAGGCTCTGCAGCATACTTCGGTACGGCACAGGCACTCTGTATAAAAAAACAGTCTACTGATATGGTCTAATCGTTATTGAAAGAACATCCCTCCCCGAAGGGGAGAGATTGAATGATCCGTTATGCGCCGGGGATATGCTGGCGATGCTCTACGGAGTAGGTGAATGTAGGAGTGGTCAAGTTGTAGATATACTTGATGAATTTACCGGTTTTGGCATCATAGATACCGATTCGTCCGGTAGTCCACTCGGAAATGAATACCCATTTTCCGTGGTTTGCAGGCTCAGCATGAAGCAGTCTCGGCTGCACAGGATTCTTGACTTTCGGTCCTTTTTTGGCTGTATAAGTCAACAACTTCTCTTTGGAGATTTTGGAGTCATACTCTTTTCCTTTGACCGTCTTGTACTGTGTAGCATCCCATGTCTGGAGCACTTTTCCGGTATGAGCGTCAATCAGTTTACCCTTCTTCTTGCCGACTTCGATAATTCTGTCGGTTTCGAGAGTATCTTTGTTGATCAGATAGACCTTGTTGTAGCTGTCCGGTGTTCCAAGAACACAGTCTGCCCAGAGATAGGGAGTATCTTTGCTTGTACCGATGAAGAGTCCGCCGCCTGCGGTCGGAACGTTTGCGACTACATCCCAGTTCATATCCCAGATAACGACGTTACCGACGTTCATACTGACAGTAGCGTTGAGTTGTCCATACTTGTCGTTGTACCATGAGCTTCCCTGTCCCGGGTGAGGCTTGGTGCCTGGACCTGTATAAACTTTCGCAGCCAATCTCTTCGTTTTGAAGTCGACAATACCCATTACATCGCTTCCTTGCGATGCGATCATATAGTATCGTCCGATCTCTTTTCCTTCGTTGAGGAAGGCGTCATGGAGGATTTTACCGATATTCGGAATATCACCGACGATCGGGAAGTCAGGCTTGCTGTAGTCTACGATGTAGACATGACCGCCATCTTTGAGAGCGAATGCGAAATAGGGTCCGTAAGGAGTGTCCGCAATAGATGCGACACGGCTTGGAACGATATTTCCG
>Ga0256834_1001139_pt1 | contig 18499 bp, 14 predicted proteins | sample 4281140metaG_FD_190536 | JGI IMG/M metagenome (GOLD analysis project Ga0256834, IMG submission 190536) | Hydrothermal vent microbial communities from East Pacific Rise, Pacific Ocean - 4281-140 | ecosystem: Environmental > Aquatic > Marine > Hydrothermal vents | place: Pacific Ocean: East...
ATACCGGTTTCGGGAATTCTTCCCGGGTTTGTTTGTTCTTGCCATGATTCACCTCTATAGCGTATTTTACTCGCTTAACGAGGTGTCCATCATTGGTGGGCAAGATCAATGATCGGCGGGGCCAGATTCGTGATCGGGTTTCTATCGAGGAACGCCCAGCCATCGTGGACGAACGCAAACGAATCGGTGACTGGGAAGTAGATACCATGATCGGGACACCCGGTGGCGCGGTTCTGGTCACTGTGGTGGAAAGAACCTCACGCCTGGCTCGGGCGGCTTTGTCACCGGACAAGACAGCAGAAAGTGTGAAGAAAGCCTTGCTGAAAGTCCTGCAGCCACTGTCAGCCCAGGTGCATACGCTGACATACGATAACGGCAAGGAGTTCGCCCTTCACGCTGATATTGCCGCTGAACTGAAAGCCGAATGCTTTTTTGCTCATCCCTACCATTCCTGGGAACGAGGTTTGAATGAAAACACCAACGGATTTATCCGCCAGTATCTGCCCAAGGGAAGCGATTTCAACACGCTTACCTTGGAACAGGTGGAGAGCATAATTGAGAGACTGAACAACTGTCCTCGGAAATGCCTGGAATTCAGAACGCCCAATCAAGTATTCTTCGGGATTGATCCACCTGTTGCACTAGCGAGTTGAATTCGCGATGTGATTTTATTTGACAATATTCTGTTATGCCTGTTATAAATAGCCTGTCAGTCGTAGACATGGAGGTAAGAGGAGCAGGATGTTCAAAACGACGACTGAGATTCCCCTTCTTTTCTCTCCTTTAGATTTCGTAAAAAATAATCTAGCCAACTCGGCGTCAAAGACTGATAAGTACAGCAGCTATCTATGAGCGCGTTGGTACGTGTATACAAGCTGCTTAAATATTAACGTCTTAAAAAGGTAAATACGCATGAACGATAAAAAAGTACAAAACAAAAAGGCTATCAATAAGAGCATGAAGTCTTCCTATAAGCCTTTGGGAAAGGTGCCTGATCACTTGAGCGCTATTCCTGCTGGGGCAATGTGTAATACAAACTCAAAGCTATAATAGAAAACGCATTATTGAATAATGCGCAAAGCTGCGCTATACGATTGCAATAGCATTTCTGAATAAGCGAACAATTCAATATTTATTACACTTGAAATATTGGATTGGTTTTTGCTGCACAATAATCATTGAATTGTATAACCGGTATAGTGATCGACATTGGACTAGTAAATCGATTACAGAATAAATCGATAGTGTCGATATTCAGCGACTACATTAGTAGGCACTGCTTCGCAGTGCCTATTTTTTACAATATTTATGTAATGGAGCTACTATGGAAGAAAAAGTGCACATACAGGAAGGCCTGTACTACCATTCTAATGCGTGCGCTATTGGGGGAAGTGATGAGAAATTTACGCCGGCGGAGTTAACCAGCGAGTACCACTATAGTATTAATCAGTTAAATATTGGTAGTGTATATACATGCAATATGCGATGTAAGTATTGCTACAATGAAAAAGATTACAAAGATTTAAAAGGGAGTGAGAGTCGTGGAAAATTAGCAGATAACCTGTCAAGGAAAGCAATTAATGACCTTTTTGATAACGCTGATCCAACCGATAAAACTCTATTCCTATTCTTTGCTGGTGGAGAAGTAACAATAGATCAAAAAGGCCTCCTAAATGCCATCCGTCACGCTAGAAAACGGGAGAGCATGGGGCCCTTTACAGTGCGAATAACTGTATACACAAATGGTACTCTCTTAACAGATGATCTTATGCGAGAGTTAACAAGGCTGAGAGTTAACCTAGTGTTCAGCCTAGACGGCCCCCCTGCTATACATGATAAGAACCGCATCTTTCATAACGGCGATGGTACATCCGAGGTTATTTTAAATAATATATATAGATATTTTGAACAGTACTCCCCGACAATACGCCAAGTGCGATGTGTCGTAAGTGACCCGAGCGTTCGCTCTGATAAATTACATGAATATTTTTTTCGCCTAGGATTTAACAATATTGAATGCCAACCATCATTTTCCGAGATTTCAATATCATCGTCTTTAACAAACACGTATTTTGATTCGCTGTCCAATTGGTATATGGATAAAATTAGACAAGGTATTTATATAAATGTAGCTCCTTTTTATTCCGTATTTCAAAAACTTGCTTCAGAAGGAAATGTAATCACCAGCCACTTTCCCTGCTCTAATGGAAGGTATGCTATCGGATTAGACAATGCGGGAAACTATTATTCTTGCCATCATTATTTTGGAGAAACAGAAAAAATTATTGGAAGAGTGGAATCCGGCTTTCCTGGTGAGTTGATTATGCAGAACCTAAATCGCGATGTTGATAGTCGGGTTTGTAGAAATTGCTGGGCTAAGTATTTGTGCGGCGGCGAGTGTTACCAAAGAGCGGAGGTGTCTGGGAAAGGTTATTTCGGTGTAGATTCAAAATGGTGTGACATAAAAAAACATTATTTTCATTTGGCGTTGAAGAATTTCGTTGAGTTAGCGGCCGAGCATAGAGACAATCTAATAGCTCTCCTGAACAAAGGCATGACAATACCAAAATGCGACCCAAAGATTTATAAGTTGGCTAGTTTTGGCGAACAATTACCATGATAGATTGGAAAGCCTTTGAATATGCTCGTCAAATAGGTATGCGTCGTCTTAGTGTAACAACAGACATGGATTACAACGGCGTTTGTCATGCGACTGCAGTACGTCTCCCAGCGCCTGGAACTAAACTATCGTTACTTGGAGGAAAAGGTAGAGACGACGATGAAGCTATTAATAAGTCTATATATGAGTTGATAGAACGTGCTAGCGGAGAGGGACTTGGTAAGACTTCTATAAGTACAGAATCGTATCTAACTCCAAGCATTAGAAATTATTTTCAAGAAAGAAATTCTAACTTATCGGATGATTTACTTGTTGACTGTATACAAGCGCAGTGCTTGTCTACGAGGAAATCAGTTTTTTTGCCAAATGTACTTTTCTTTGATCCTTATCGTGATGAACTATTAGGAATAGAGGGAAATTCTAATGGAATGGCATGCGGACAAACTATCGATTCTGCATTAATATCTGGGATTTTAGAGCTAATTGAACGAGATTGTATGTCAATCTTAGAGCATACGGGATGTGGGGTGAGAATTAATCTGGAAAGCCTAGAAAATGAATATATAAATACCATTCAGGAGATGTCTAATAAGAATGATATTACACTCAGTATATTCGATATATCATATTATGAAGGATTGTACACTGTATATGCATTAACAGATGATATACATGAAGGATCATCAATATATATAAATGGAGGTGTCTCTTGTTCTTTTTCATTTATAGAAGCGGCGGTTAACGCTATAGAAGAAGCATTTTTATCCAGATCTTGTATGTTTATCGCAGCTAGAGAAGATATTGGTAATATGTACAGTATAAAGAAGAATATAGAAAGAAATAAAACTATTTACCATCATAAACACCTATTTTATAGCGAAGATATGGATATTGTAGGAAATATGGAAAATCTCGTATCTGACAAATTGGAGTATATTAGGAATTTACTAATTAGTATGAGCCACAGCGTCTACTGGGTAGATATCACTATGCCTAACAGCCCAGTATATGCTGTAAGCGTATGGTCGCCATCTTTGTCATTCACATGTCAGGAGCGACAAATACGGGAGGAAAGGATGAATAGGATTGCGCAGTGTGTGAGAGAGAATGGGATACTGCAAAGTCAAGATATTAAATCACTACTTTAATTAACGCATTGGACTTATTTATGAAAATTCACTTGTCAGAACAGCTTCAGGAAATACTAGGTAAAGAAAAATTAACTGGAGAATTTGAAAATATTGAGGATTTGCGAAGGCATATAGTCGACTGCCTAAATAGAAAATACGAAAGCAGTTCTGCGCGGGAGTTGTCGATGAAAATGTTTGTTGTAATACGTAATGGAGTAATTGAAAACGATGTAACCTCAGAATTAAGTCAAGATGATGAAATTAAGGTAATGATTGCTTTAAGTGGTGGTTAGAATGCAAACAGATATGAGTCTCAATGAGATGTGTGGTGATGAAGTTGTTATCGATATACGTAATAGAGGCGTGCTCAGATATAGGTACCCCGGCTCCATTGCGGTTGGGGCTGATAAAGCAGGTGAATATATTCGAGATAAACGCTTAGAAAATACTACCATCATTATCATATGTGACTACGGATATCAGAGTAATAAGCTTGTCTTACAACTTAGAGAGGCTGGATATGATAATTGTTTCTCCCTCAGTGGTGGCTTGTCTGGCGTTGTCAAACAAAGAAAAGACTTTTTGAGTGCCGAAGTAAGGGACGTTACTAGGTATGACGAGGAGCGTTACTCAAGATCATTTGGTATTGATGGGTATTCAATTGAAATGTTGCAAGTATTGATTAATACAAAAGTCACGGTGGTCGGTGTAGGTGGACTAGGAATACCTATAATTAATACTTTATTATCTATGGGAATTAGAAATTATCAGATTTACGAGAGTGACACGATAGACCTTAGTAATCTACCAAGGCAATGGGCATATAGAGAAAAAGATTTGGGCAAACCAAAGTCGAAGGTCATACGCAATTGGATTAAGGATAGAGATCATAGGGCTACTGTCACTTGTTTTGATGACCTTTCCGAGGCATCTGACTTGGGTTCAATATCGGAAACAGACGCGATCATTGATTGTTCAGATAGCTATAATGTAAAAAGGTTTTCATCAGAGATAGCAAAAGAATTCGGGATTCCGTTTAGTTATGGAGCGGTGACGGGTACTCAAGGTTATGCAGCTTTGTTTGTGCCAGGATCTTTTTGGTTAGATGATATATTTCCTCAAGATCCTCCCAGCAGTTTATCACCTGCATGTAGTGTTACTGGAGTTTCTCCAATGGCGCCAACATTGGTAGGTATCGCACAAGCTAACTTATTGATTAAAGGTATAGCTGAGAGCAGAAGTACCTCAGAAATATTTGAGATTGATAGCAAGTCAATGCAGTTCAATAAGATCCATCTCAAATAATATGGAAACTAATATTGCAGTATTTGTAGGGCCGTCCTTGCCAAATGCACAAAAATACCTAAGCAATCATATAGATATCGTTTTTAATGGGCCGGCTATAAGGGGGGACTTAACTAAAGCCGCAAATGATGGTTTTAAAACAATACTTCTTATTGATGGTGTTTTTGGAACGGCTTTGGCAGTGGATAACTTTGAAATACGTACGGTTTTGGATTGCGGAGTAAGTCTGTATGGCTGCAGTTCTATGGGTGTATTAAGAGCTGTGGATACCGAAGAACTGGGAATGCAAGGATTTGGATGGGTTTTTTCTCACTTTAAGAATAGTGTTATTACGTATGAAGATGATTTGGCGCTCTTATATGATGAGCGTGAGTTCACAAATATTACGATACCGAATATAAATCTTATTTACACATTAAAAGAATACGAATCAGACATCGAGAAGATTCGAATGATATCGAAATATTCTAGAAAGCTATCATGGAAATATCGTACACAACATCTATTAAGAGAATTGCTGGCTAATTATTATAGCAAATCCAAGGCAACAGAAATAGTAGAGTTTTGTGTCGTTAACGGAAACATTAAGAAAATTGATGCAATAAATACAATAAATGCAATGAAGGCAATGGAAAATGGAAAAGATTAGTCTGAATGACTATAGAGATTATTACAATAGGGCTTCTAGTATCAGGCATTATTATGATGTTGGGGTAGAGGTTTTTCAAATAACAAGGCATAGATATAAAAGAATCGAAGGGAATATTTCCACTGCATGCGGGAAAGGAATGGATTTGGATATAGCTCTGGTTACTGCCTTGGGAGAACTTATTGAAAGAGATGCTGTGGAGTATTTAGATAATGATCCTACGATCTATACAATGGATGGGCATAAAGCGGGGGTGATACCAAAAGAGTTCGTTCAGATACCAAATAAGGACAGGTATTGGACAAGCGACGGTTGTGCAGCTCATACGAGATTGGAAGATGCTGTTTTAAATGGGATCTTCGAACTGGTAGAAAGATCGTACATCTACACAGTTCCCTATTCAGAATACAAATATATTGAGCGCTCGAAGTTAGTGGCCCATGTTGGAGAACGAACCATTGATAGAATAGAAGCGTTAGGAGATGAAATATATCCCCTCGTTTATAAATCTAAGACTAATGGATTGTATATATCGCGAATAATTATCTGGGATAAGATTGGCTCTACGCAGGATTCTTTAGTGGAAGGATATGGTTGTAATCCAGACTTAGGAAGTGCTCTTAGAAGTGCAATGCTCGAGGCCATTCAATCAAAATGCGTCATTATTAGTGGGGGAAGAGAGGACCTGCAATATAAACGACACGAATTAGATAAGATAACTATAGACAGAGAACTATTCCAGCTAACTCTCAATCCGATCGAGAATTATAGAAACGAAGATTATTTGGTAAACGAAATTGTACAGAGAATAGAGGAAGAGTTTGGATCTCCGATGTATTACGCTTACTTAGGTAAGAGCAATGATTATCATGTTATTAGAGCCATGATAGATGGGTCTATTCATAAATCTCTCAATGGTACGTTATATAGATATCAATTGCATATGTAGCTGGATTATCTCATGAGAAATGCAAAGTCTTTTTATTATTTTCAAGCGGCTACATTGCTAAATTTAGTGATGTATTACTTTATGCAAATATCGATGGCTTGGTGGTGTCTCAAGGAGACCGGTAGCGCTGCTGCTTTTGCTTCTATCTTGGGTGCGGCTACTGTAGCGAATATTATATCTTATTTGTTTTTTGGGTGGGTCGGAGACGAGTATGATAAAAAAAAGGTTATTCTATACTGCCACTATGTGAGCCTTACCGTTGGTGTAACATTAATTTATATTTATACGGAAGATGGGTTCTCCGAGTACATTATTACTGTCCTTGTGGGCATATTAGGCTTTCTCAATGGATTGAAGGGGCCTATACAGAATAGTATTGTACCCGAACTAGTAGAGCCAGATGATGTCAAGGAAGCTATAAGATTGGCTTCAGTATATAACGCCGTCGGAACTTTGGGGGGGCCAATACTTGGGGCGCTGTTTATTGATACTATTGGATATGTCGGTAATATTGTTTTTTACATTATTATAACGTTATGTGCGGTAGTTATATTAGTGGCAGCGGTAAGGAATAAAGGCGATATTGATGTTAAATCTTCACGACGGAGGTTGATAACTGAAGCAATTGTGGGTATTAAACTATTGATTCGTGTTCGCACTGAGTTGGTGCTGTCTATTTTGACGCTAGTGGTAAGTTTTACGCTAATGCCACTACTCATTATTGTTTTGCCATATTGGGTCATACAGCATATGAATTACCCCACTAGTGTTGTTGGGCTACTAGAAGGGGCATTTGGAGTAGGCGTTCTCTTGTCAAGTATCTTCATCGCAAAGATCGTAACCAAATATTTGAGTGGCATATCTGCAGTAGAGTTAGGTTTTTTCTTGTTGAGTATTCCATTTTTCAGTATTTCCATATTCGATGGCATCATTATAAATAGTATCGCCCTTATGGTAAGTGGAGTTGGTTTTGTAATTATTAATGTGAATTTGTCAGTGACCAAGGCATTGGCTGTTCCGGTAGCATATCGTAATAAAATTGGGGCGGCGGCTTTGTTCATTGGAAAAAGTTTTAATCCTTTGGCGATTATATTGGCAGGAATACTCATTGAGGCCATGCCTATTGGCAGTTTTATGATGATATATGGACTTGCAATCTTGGGGTGTATGTTTGTTGTTAAACATGTTCCGCATTTGTCCTATCTACTGTCTATTGATGGAAGCGAAGCGAATGATAAATATAGAGCACTTTACCCAGGGGTATTTGATGCCATGCCATCAGAAAGGATATAGAGAATTATTTATGGATAAATAAATTAGAAATACTGATAAAGGAAATAATTATGTTGATTTGCATCGAAAAGTGACTCAGTATTGGAGCGAACCCTTGGGGCTGGATCAGCAAGGTGGAAAAATTGATACGCTTGTCGGGCTTTACAGAGGAGAAAGCCCATGTCCAGAGGTCTATATCGCAGTCATAGCGTAAGCTACCCCGTCAAGTGGACAGTTCAAAAGTAGAAGATCTGGCCTTCTGTAATACCTCGGCGGGCGTCATCCCGCCAAGACTGTCGTGATCTCTCTCCTCGTTGTATTCCAGCATCCATGCCCAGGTCATTTCTCGGACTTCATCAAGATCCTTGAATAACCAGGTATCCAGCACTTCTGTGCGATAGGTGCGGTTGAACCGCTCTATATAGGCATTCTGGTTGGGTTTGCCCGGTTCGATGTGGTCGATAAATATGCCATTGTTCTTGCACCAAGTTGTAAAGCATTCCCCCAGAAATTCCGGATCATTGTCTGTACGAAGCACACCTGGAAGGCCTCGCTCTCTTTTCAGTTGCTCAAATACCCGAACCAGACGGGAACTGGGCAGGGAGGTATCAATCTCAATGGCCAGAGCTTCTCGGTTGAAGTCATCCAGGACATTGAATGTCTGAAAACGTACGCCGTGATACAGCGCGTCGCTCATGAAATCGGCGGACCACACCTGGTTGGGACGTGCCGGTGTCATCAGCGGCATGGGATCCCTGGTTGGCACACGCTTCTTTGTGCGTCGCCGACGATTCAATTTCAACAGACAATACACCCGCCATACCCGTTTGTGGTTCCATCGATGCCCTTGGCGCCGTAACCGTCGATACAGCTTCCAAAAGCCCAGACCAGGCTTGCTGTGCGCTAACTTCAGCAAGGCATCAACAAGTGCTCGATCTCTTTCCAGCCAATCCACCAGTGGTTTGTACCAGGCCGACCGAGACAATCCCACGCTCCGGCAGGCCCTTTGAATGGACAATCCATGTGCCTCTACCAGGCGCCTTATGGCTTCTCGTTTCTCGGGCGGCCCCAGAGCTTTCTTTCGATCAGATCCTTGAGCGCCGTATTTTCCAGTGCCATGTCGGCGTACAACCGTTTGAGCTTGGCATTCTCGGCTTCCAACTCCTTGATGCGCCGCGGCTCCGACGCATCCAGGCCTCCATACTTGGATCGCCATTTGTAGTAGGTCGCAGAACTGATGCCATGCTTCCGGCACACTTCGTTCACGGCCAACCCGCTCTCGGCCTCTTTCAATATCGAGATGATCTGCGTCTCTGTAAATCGTGACTTTCTCATCAGTACCTCCTGGGCTTATCATGCCAGAAGTCTCTACTTATGAGGTGTCCTCCTTCAGGGGTAGCTTACGAATTGACAGCGATGTTCAGGACGCTGTCGTGCAATACGGCCTTATCCAGTGCTGGTAATAGATCTGAAAATGCATCCGGTCTATTGAACACGGCATCGAACGCCTAGGCATTTGAGAGGAGTTTTTTTAATCTTGGTGTCCAAAATCCCTTGTCAAGAACTGGTGATCCTTATGTTTCGTGCCGTCTATTTTTTTGGTTCCCTTGGATTTTTCTTTTTAGGAGCCACATGCTAAGAAGCATGGGGCATATAAAAAGAAAACTTGACTATCTTTAATATTGCCCCATCATATAAATCTCCTGCAAAACCTGAGGGATTAGAAAATGGCTAAAGTAGCTCCATTCCACTCAAAATTATCTGGTACACGCGTCTATCACGACAACAATAAATGTACTGAAGGAAACAATATTGAGCGCCATAATCGTGTTGGTGGCACTGGTGGGAAACCAAAATGTGACCACTGTAAACGTCTAAATTAGATTGGTCTTCCCATGGTGTGGAAGGTCATCTACCACCATGGGTCTTCTTAATTGATTATCCGAAACATTGTGATAGCTCCTTAAATTGACGGCTGGCATGCCATACATTGCAGTAACTGCAGCACCCTATTTCCCTTATATGACTCCCAGAAAAAGCTGATTGTAGGCCCATAGAAAACACCGAACATGCCCATCTCCACCTTCGCATGACTCAATAATTTTTATGCCCTCTGATCTAAGAAAGGGTATCCGGAAGATCGGGTTGTTTTCCGGTTTTAGCCTGAATGAACAGTGATTTTTAAAAAAGGATTATCTGGTTGCCTTGGGCGGCAGAACGGTTACAATCAACTCATTTAAAAAACGGAACTTAGGGTTGTTTGGTGAAAAACAATGACATTCTTCGATTGCCTTCCCTTGCTGTTGACCAGGTAGAGGAAGATGAACACGGTTATTACATCACGGCTGCTGCCGTTAACCGCATGGCATCCTGCCCCGAGTGCGGACGGAAATCCCTGAAGAAAAATGGCACCCGCCCACAACTTTTCAACGACTGCCCCATTCATGGCAAGCAAGTTATCCTGAATATTGTTCGAGGACGGTATCTTTGCAAGGCCTGTGGAAAAACTTCTCACGAAGAAATCGCTGATCTGAGTAAAAGTCGCCGTATGACCAAACGCCTGGTCAGTTATGTGCAGAAAAAAGCCATTTCTCATACCTTTGCCGATGTTGCGTCAGAAACAGGCATTAACGAGAAAACCGTCCGGAATATCTTCAACGATTATGTCCCCCTGTTGGAGAAACAGCACAAACCAGAAACGCCGCGCTGGATGGGCATCGATGAAATCCACATCATTCGTAAGCCCCGAGGCATCATTACCAATGTGGAACAACGTACGGTGGTCGATGTACTGCCCAACCGCAACAAAGCACTGATCAAGACCTATTTCAAAAACATGAAACACCGCCATCGTATTCGCTATGTCGCCATGGACATGTGGCCTCCCTACCGGGATGCGGTAAGAGACATGTTGCCCCAAGCAACTGTTATTGTGGATAAATTTCATGTAGTGAGAATGGCAAACCTTGCGATGGAAAAGGTTCGCAAGGCACTTCGGGAAAAACTCACACCCTCACAACGGCGCGCCTTGAAGCATGACAAGAAGGTACTGCGTAAACGCCTGCATGATCTGACGGATGAGGAATACCTGCTCTTTTCCGGTTGGGTCAGAAACTACCCGGAATTGGCGCAAGCTCACGTGTTGAAAGAAGGCTTCTTTGCTCTATGGGACAGCCCAACCCGATCAGCCGCTGAACAAGCCTATGAAAAATGGAAAGCAGATGTTCCCCAAGAACTCATGCCCTATTTCCATCCCATTCTCAGGGCCATGGGGAACTGGCACCATGAAATCTTCAACTATTTTGACCACCGTATCACCAATGCGTACACAGAATCACTGAATAACCTGATCCGGGTCATGCATCGCATGGGCAGGGGTTACAGCTTTGAAGCGCTACGGACAAGAATCCTGTTCTCGGAAGGCATACAGAAAACCCGTGTTAAAACCAGTGCGCGGGCTAGGCGCAGAGCCGATGAAAGTACCCATTGCTTTGAATCCACGCTTTTCACCATAGAGGAGGAAAAGATATTCAACTATGGTGCTGATATTGAAAAGCTCATTCAGTTAATCAAAGAAACCAATTCATAGAGACAGCAACCAAGTTGATATTTGCGCCAAAAGGAATACCTCTTTTCTGAATGGGGTATATATGGTAGGTTTTGATGCGGTTTAGCAAGTGAAGAATCAATAACAAGGGGTTAGTGGTATGAAATACAGGGAAGGTAAGGGTTCTTCCTGGGGGCAATGTAGAAATATTCTGGTTGGTTTTCTACTGGTTACCGGAGCAACAGAAGCCGCCGAGCAAGTCGTCGCTGTGCAATCCTCCACGGCCAACGCCAGTGTCGGAGAAATCGTTCAGGCAACCATCACCTACGACACTGCAACGCCCCAGGATCCCACCCTGACCGGTATAGGTTTGCGCCTACATTGGAATTCCAATCTGCTGGAATTTCAGCAACTGACCAATGTCCTGTCCACCAGCCTGTCCGCGCAGAATCAACCCGAAGCCGATATCGCCAACTACGATGGGGATGCCAACACAGATACCTTTATCCACTTGGCATGGGCGGATATCAACAATAGCTGGCCCAATGCAGGCACTTCGCCAGTTAACCTGTTCATAGCTGAATTCCTGACGCCTGCCGGTGCCGTGGGTTCCTCTCCTCTGAATGTTTCCGTCAGTTCCACGGCAGCAGGCTATACCTTTGCGGGCACACCTGCCGCAGTCGCTGTCGATTGCACCGGGAGCTATATCGATATTCGTGCCAGAACCTTCCAAACCGGTGAAAACATCAGTTGTACCTCTACCGGCAGCCTGTCGCTGGGACCGTATGTTGAACAACAAACGAACAGCAACCTTCAGGTAACCGCCAACACCGGTATCACCATCACCGGGCCAATGAGTATCAAAACTGGCGCCACCTTTGCTGCAATCCACGGAGGGCCTTAGTGATGAAACGTCAATCCAAAGATTATTTAGGCCGCCATGTACAAAGGGTGGCACAAATGGGTAGCAGAAACTGGTTGGCAATTGTTTTTCTTTGCGGATTCAGTTTACTGTTTTCCGGAACAGCTCCGGCTGCTTCTATCGATAAATCAAAACTCTCCTCACGTATCGCTGCCTTGCCAGCGGCGGCAACACCAGAGCCTTGCAACCTGGATTTCGATGGCAACGGCACCGAAGATGCCTTGACCGATGGCATCCTGTTCATGCGTTATCTGTCGGGTTATACCGATGCGGCGTTGGTGGATGGTGCCTTGGGTACTGGTGCCACCCGTACCACTGGAGCAGACATCACGGCTTTTCTGGATCAGGCAGATTGTACTGCCATGAAAGATATCGACGGAGACGGCACGGTTGATGCGGCAACCGATGGCTTGTTGATGGTGCGTTATCTGTTTGGGTTTTCGGGACAAGCATTGATTCAGGATGCACTTGCTACCAATGCCAAAAGAACTACCGGAGATAGTATCCAGAACTGGGCGGCATTTTATCAACAGCCACGCTACATCATTATCAACGACACCATCAATCCCGGAGAACTCATTTCTGATCAAACCGGAGATATCAACCTGAAAGCTGTGGGAACCACTCCTGCGACAGTCATTGTTACTGAGGGAAAAAATTATGGAGGGAATCCTATTTTTCAATGGAATCTTTCCGGGGGAGCGGTCGATATTGCCTTGCCAGATGCGACATCATTAACGAATGGAGTCGCAACACAGACGCAACAACCGATCACAGCAGAGCAACAACTCGCCAATGTGTCTGATACCTGTGATATTGCGGGTTATGAGTATCCGATCAAATATCGTTGGAGCCGAGGCGTGGGATTCTTTAACGGATCAGGGAATCGGGTGTCTTTAGCGGACAATAAAGAACAAGGTGGGACAGTATTGAATAGCATGACCATCGACATCGAAGCGCTTCATGGTGTAGATGATACTTATGAGCTGCGCTCTGTATACCCATATGCTGTTGATGTTGGCTGTATTTCCGGAAAAGAACCCATCTTGTTTGTTCACGGCTACAACCCAGGGATATTTGGTTTTGGGGGAGAAAAAGGCACCTGGAACAAGTTTCCTGCGTTGCTGGAAAAAGAAGGCTATCTTCCGTTTGAGTTTCAGTGGAAAACCAGCGCCAGATTTCAAGATGTGGCAAAAGAGTTGGGTGATTCGATAGAGTTGATTGCGAAACGCACAGGTAGAAAAGTCCATGTTATTGCACATTCTTTTGGGGGCGTACTGACCCGTGTATTACTGCAGAAATTTGCGTATGATGGGAATATCGACTTCAGCCAGTATGTTTCAAGCGTAGTTACTCTGGGCTCACCACACTCGGGCATTGCCGAAGCTCCCTCTGTCATGCACGGTGTTGCTCTGCCGGGCGGACAAGATTCCCCATTGTTTAAATTATGTAGGCAGATATCCTGCTACCAGATGGGCGAGAATGTGATTTTTACCGATGCGGCAAAAAATGGTATGCATTTGCATTCCACGCCAGGCTATATTGCAGCGCAATTATCCGAGACGGTCACGCAATTGCCTAATGTAAAAATATTGGCGTTGATTGGATTAACATCAATACGGATGGTTGTTCCTCGTGTACCTGATAATCTTATTGATAGTGGTGATGGTCTTATATCTGCGCGTGGGCAACGGTTTCTTCCGGCATTGGGTGCGACCGTCAGTGGTGGTTCGGTAACGGAAAGATGGCTGGATCGATTGATGGCCCCGTTCGGCGATGGGTTCATAGAAGAACGGGTACTGAGTGTATATGAAAATATATTGCCAAAACCCGGTGATCAAAAACCCAATTCTTTTACAGACTATAAACACTCCGATAGTATAACCGTGCTTCCTGGGAGTTTCCTCGACTCAGAACCTTATGTGGAAGATGCTTCCCATGATGGTTATGCCAGTGCCCTTGCCTGGGTCAAAGCCTTTCCCGCAGATACAGTGGAAGAGGCTTATACAACATTTATTATTACCCTGAGAACGGTCGATGATAGCAATCAACCTGTCTCGAATGCGCTAATTAACGTCACTGCGAATGGTTCTGATGTGTTGGCTGAGAATGTGACAGATGCGAATGGACATGCCACGCTCACTGTGACCTTTTGGCCAAACGCTGTATATCGCTTGCATCTGGAAAAATCAGGTACATTGGTAACAATAGCAGAACGAGACTTGGAACACCGTACGTCAGCTATTAATGATGATGTAAATTTAGGTGATATTCTACTGGTTTCACCGTCAGGTTCTGCAATAGGGTCGACCATTCAAGGTGCCGTAACTGATGCGAATAGCGGTACTGCATTGACTGGCGTGTCCATGTCTCTGCGTCCAGTGGCTCAACCATGGGATACTGACCAAGTGATGACAGATGCAACCGGGGCCTATTTATTAAATTACAAAGCTACGAAAGAATATGTCATTACATTGACAAAACCCGGCTATCAAACGCTTACGAAAAATCTGCTGTTGATTCTATGGCAGGATGTGGCGAAAAATTTTGCACTTGTTCCCGGTCAAAGCAATAGTATGCATGCGTTGAACGATACCGGCACAGTAACATGCTCAGATGGAGTAAATAGTGATGTATCTTGTCCGGCATCAGGATTCCCTGGGCAAGATGCAGAGTATGGAAGAGATGTAACTCACAATGACGATAGTGATGGTCATGCTGGATTCAGTTTTACAAAACTCGATGTCAACGGCAACCTATTGCCTCCCAGCGCTACTCAGTGGTCTTGTGTGAAAGATAATGTTACCGGTTTAATCTGGGAAGTAAAAACTGATAATGGGGGAATGCAAGACAAAGACAACACTTATACTTGGTACAACACTGATAATAGTGTTAATGGTGGAAATTCTGGATTACAAAATGGTGGGGTATGCATTGGTTCCAATTGTGATGCCGAAAGCTATGTCCAAGCGATCAATACACTGAGTTTATGTGGACGTAGAAATTGGCGATTACCGACTGTTGAAGAATCCCACTCTTTATGGGATTACTCATGTGTAGGGGGAGTTTATATGTCCAACATGAATTATTTTAACAATGCATATATGGGGATTTCTTGGACATCGTTGACGCATGCTAATTATAATGACCGAGCTTGGTTTACAAGTTCCAGCTTAGTCGACTGTTCAAATGACATTCGAACTAACCCGAAGAGCAGCGCTGTTCCTGTTCGTTTAGTAAGTGGCAACTAATGGGGTTCGAGGTATGTATCTTATGAAAATTATTTATATTTTGATTTTTCAATTTTGGCTACTAATATTTAATTCTGCATTTTCATCCCAATATTGCAATCCCAATATGTCTTTGTTAACGCCAGATAATGTATTTAACGACAATGGTAATGGCACCATTACCGATATTCGAACGGGTCTGATGTGGAAAAAATGTTTGGAAGGAGAATATGGTTTGTCCTGCTCCAGTGGTGCTGCTATCTTGGGAATGACTCGTCAACAGGCTTTAAAGTATGCCGATGATACGGCATTTGCCGGGTATAGCGATTGGCGTCTACCGAATATCAAAGAATTGATGTCTATCACTGAATATGCTTGTGTAAATCCGGCACAAAATTATCATATTTTCCCTAATAAATTAACTACTTACTGGGGGGTTTTTACATGGACGTCTTCCAGAAACAGCCTGTATTTATCAAACGGTAGAGGTGGAGCAGGAGGAACGTACAATCAAACAGGCGCAATAAGATTGGTTCGAGACATAGCTACATTCTGAAAGCCAGCTCCCTCATATCGAGTATATTTAAAGGGCGAAGATTCGGATCAGATGGCAGTAGCAACCTTTTTAAGGTCAATAGTCAAACCGGTTTCAGGCTAAACAGCAACCCTATTATCCGGAAACCCCTAAGAAACAGTACATACTCGCGAATACCATTATCCACTGACATATCAGTCTCATACTCAGACAGAGTAATCTTTTCTTTTGCTTTCATCGTCAAGAGTGTAGGTTTTACTTAGAATTTCTAATGTTTCTACGCTACACTAAATGCTGATCCACCAGTTGCCCAAGGGGTAAACCCAAAAGCAAAATCTCGTTGCCGCCTATTCCTGTTCCTCATGCCAGTATTTCTGGTAGGCATTAGGGCTGGATTTTATGGCTGTTGTCTATGTTGGTGGGTGAATATGCCCCCTCGTTTTCTAGTTGCTGTTCGAACCAAAACCTTACATCTGGGATATCCAGTTCCACCCCCATCTGTTTCAGAAAAAAAAGCTGTTTTCGATCAAAATGTACGCCGTTCCGGCGCTCAAACTCCTTCATTCCCGCCAGGAATCGAAATTCATCCAGGGAGCGGCTGCCCCGCATTGCGTGGCAGCTCTTGCAGGCGAATAGGGGCGCGCCACCATCGATGACGGTGCTCAGTGCGAGTTGTGAAAAAAAGGTTAGGGGAGTTCCGCAGTAGCTGCATCGGCCCTGGCTGGCGATCCAAGCCGCACCGGTGGTCGAGCGGGTCTGTGGCCGTACCACCGGATCGAGGGGGTCATCGTGATCGGTGTGCCGTCCCAGCGGGATGCCGCGTAACACTGTGTAGCGTTGTCCTTCGGAATCCATGGTAATCAAGCGGCGCTCCAGCAGCTGCTTACGAATGAGTTCGCCACCCCGAGTATTTGAAAAAACCAGTAGATGCTCATGAGAGAAAACCCTGTATGAGATCAATGGCGCGCCTGTATCCAGGTCGTAAAGCTGTACGAATGCTTTGAATGCCCGCCAAGGCAGTTCGATCTCGCCAGGAGAATGGTTGGTTGTCGATAATGCTGTAGCTGTTTCCATTGCTATGTACCTATGTCTATCAGCGGCAATATGGCTATGTCGTCCAGGAAAAGAAATCGCACTTTGGGAAGCCGCTGCATCCCAGGAAGGGCTTTCCTTCATTTTTTCCCTTCTTCAGTGTTCTGAGAACCAGGGTTCCCTTGCTGCATTTTGGGCAAGCAGATCCTGCCGTGTGTTTTTCGCCTGATTCGATGGAAGGCCTGCGGGAGCCCGGCTTTCCCTGATTGTCGGGCGCCGTGTAACGGCACTCGGGATAACCGCTGCATCCCCAGAACCAACCCTTCTTCCCCTTGCGTTTACGAAGAGGGGATCCGCATTCGGGGCAGGCATGCGTGGGCGCATTACCGATAGTGAGGGATGAGAGCCGTCCCAGCTCTTCATCGAGGCGCCTATCCACCTGCGCTACCAGTTGGCGGTAGCCGTGATCGCCGTGGGCAATTTTGTCCAGACAGGCTTCGATGTCGCGGGTGTAGTCGTATTCTGCGAATTCGAATTTTCCACTAAGGGCATCGATGACTGCAAAGGCGGGTTCTGACGGTACCAGATGCCGGCGTTTTTCTGCTACATAACCCCTGGCGTGCAGGGTCTCCATGATACTGGCATAGGTTGAGGGACGCCCAATACCCCGGCGCTCCAGTGCCTTGATCAGGGTGGCTTCGGTGTACCTTGCCGGCGGCTTGGTGCGTTTTTCCAGCATCTTGCATTCACCAGCCTTGAGGGCCTGGCCGTTTTGTAACGGCGGTAGCGCCCTGACTTCCTTGTCCGTCTCCTTGAGAACCCGGCGCCAACCATCGAAATGCTCCACGTTGCCGGTGGCAATGAAGGTATGTAGCCGCCCGTCAGGGGTGGTGTCCTGGCTTTCCAGGGTGGCCGTGGTCAGTTGATCCTCAGCGTTTTTCATTTGTGAAGCGATGGTGCGCCGCCAGATCAGTTGGTATAGCCTGGCAGCGGCGGGATCGTCCACTTCCTGAGTGATATCCGACTTGTCGATATGGGTTGGTCGAATGGCCTCGTGCGCCTCCTGTGCCCCAGCCTTGGATTTCCAGTGGTTGGGTGATGCAGGCACATAATCGGAAAGGCCTGTTGTCGCCAGGTAGTCCCACACCCCGCTGATGGCTTCGTCGGACAGATTGGGGCTGTCCGTTCGGTGGTAGGTGATCAGCCCGGCTGCAAAGAGCTGCTGGGCAAGATCCATGGTTTTCTTTGGTCGCAGCTTGAGCTGTGATGAAGCGGCTTGTTGCAGCGTGGATGTAGTAAAAGCTGCGG
>Ga0256834_1001140_pt1 | contig 18491 bp, 15 predicted proteins | sample 4281140metaG_FD_190536 | JGI IMG/M metagenome (GOLD analysis project Ga0256834, IMG submission 190536) | Hydrothermal vent microbial communities from East Pacific Rise, Pacific Ocean - 4281-140 | ecosystem: Environmental > Aquatic > Marine > Hydrothermal vents | place: Pacific Ocean: East...
GCTCTTTGAGTGAGGTTGTATCACTCACAGGTTTATTTATTGATACTGGTCCAGTCGTACAAATTAATGACACTACTGGTCGTACAGATATTCTTCGTGATAATGACTCTGGCTCAATCTTCAATGGCCCAATGGCTGTCATGATTGACAAGGGTAGTGCATCGGCTTCAGAAATTTTTGCAGGAGCAATTCAAGATTATAAACGTGGTGTCATTATTGGTGAAACAACTTTTGGTAAAGGCACGGTACAAACCGTTCTTCCCTTAGAGTCTTACACACGCAAAAAATTCGATAAGCCATTGGGTGAGTTGAAAGTCACAAGTGCACAGTTCTTTAGAATCAATGGTGACAGTACACAGCATAAAGGTGTAATCCCCGATATTTCATGGAACTTACCTAAGCTTGATGAAGAATTTGGTGAGCGCTCTTATAAAAATGCTTTGCCTTGGCGTCGAATTAACATGGCAAAACACCTTGATTTTAGTAAAGCATTTGACGCTAATGCCATTGCAAATGCTAAAGAGAAATCACTTTCAAGAATAGCTAAAAACCCAAAATTTGTTGCTACAGTTAATCGTTTAAGGCTACTGGTTGATGCTGGCAATGAAAAAATGGCATCACTAAACTTATCTAAACGAAAAGCTAAACGTGAATTATTTAATAAAAAATTACTAGCGTTTGAAAACCAATTACAAATGGCAAATGGTAAGCCTTCTTATAAAACCATCAAAGAACTTCGAGATGCACAAGAAAAAATTAACGATGATATTTTCAATAAAGAAAAGCCCGTTGATGTGTTCTTAAAAGAAGCTGCTAATATTTTAGCCGATCTTAGAAGTTCTAAGCTTTTCTCTGCAGCTAAGTAAAAAAATATATTCACGAAAGGCACTAAAGTTATAAAGCAATTCGTCAATGTGACAGATATAACTTTCGTGCCTTTCATCTATATTAACTTACTAATCCTCGCTAGAAACCTTTCCTATATTACGCGTTAAAAACATCATTACAGCCAGTATAACCAATAACAGTGCTGTACCTGCTAGAAGCGCATAATCTTCTAAGTTCAACATCGAATACAACATACTGTACAAACCTGCTAGCAACACAGTAATAATGAATGTTTTACCAAAACTTCGGATTGCAGCGTATGCATACAGGCTTATCATCATAATAATGATGGTAGCAGCTGCAATATATGCCTTAAAAAACCCTGCATGCTCAGCCATTGACAACAGCGTGAGATAGAACATCGATAATGCCAAACCAATCATTCCGTATTGCACTACGTGTAAGCGCCTACCAATACCCAGCTCAAACAATAAAAATGTAATGTAAGTGAGTACAAAAAAGAGTACACCATATTTAATGGCTCGAGTTATTTGAGAATATAATGAAACTGATTCAAATAAATTCACCCCTGCACTAAATTCATCCACATTAAAACTCTGTGTTTCTAGCGTCCAAAGTTGAGGATAGTTTCTTGCTAAATGTGGTACAGACCAGTTTGCCTGAAAGCCTTCATCACTAACTTCATGCTCATCAGGTAAAACATTGCCTTGAAAACTTGGATGCGGCCAGTCAGAGCTTATAGATACATCTGTAGTTTTTCCAAATGGGGTAAAGTAAAAGCCTTTACTGCCGTTTACATTAATATCTAATGAGAACTGATAGTCTGTCTGCTTCCCATTCATTGCTTGAGACTCATTTTTCAGCGGATATTGAGATAAGTTAAGTGGTGCGTGAAAGCCACTAGCAAATGTTTTTCTGATACGTGTCCCAGGTTCAAAGTCCACTTTTTGATTGACAAGTTTTGATCCTTGCCAACTAAGTTGAGAGACTTTATTAATTGCTTGGGTGTCTGAAATGCCAAGAGAAAACCAAGCACGATCCCAATGGATTTTTTCAATATGATTTGATAGATGAGAAATATTAGGTCGTTGAAAAGTACCCGATAAGTTTAGATCTGCTGTATAAACCTGTGCCTCATACAAACTACGTTTACGTGTTTGCCCATGCAAATTAGCATTAATTTTCAAGTCTTCTGGTAATACAATCGCTGTTCGCTGTTTATAGACGGTTTTATTGACCTTACGTTCATTTCCATCTTTATCTGTTAGTACTTTAACGGAACTATATTTTTCCGTATAAGGAATCAATAAAGCAGGTCCTTGCAACTTTTGTTGATGCCCCCAAGTACCTGCGATATTTTCTAAAACATTACGATATAAATGACTACGTTCACTCACAATATCACTTACCATACCCAGTGGTATTGTCATCACCCCTACTAAAACAGCGATAATCCCAAAGCGAAAAACAAGTGAATCACTCAATTGTTTAAAATCTGATAGATAGCTTTTAAAACTACCCACCACATCACCTTTTTGTCCCTCTTTGCCATCTAAAGGCTTTAAAAAGCCTATTTTACGTGCCATGAATATGGCAAAAAAGATTACTCCCGCAAATATTACCAACATAAATATTATGCCAATAAGTCCAAATATAATTTCCACGTCTTTCTCCTATTTATTAAAAGTAAACTGAAGAATATAGGGGAAAATTGTAAATATTATGACTAGGAAGTGCTTATTTTACTTAGCTTTTATGCAATTTTCATGCAAGAAGAAAATAGGTAATATAGATATGAAAAGTGGAAAAACATTACCTCACCACTTCCTTTCCTCGTCCATCTTATGCGCCTTAATAGGTGGCTACTTTGATCCAATGTGATCCCACGTTACCCAAATCGATGATTTGTGCTCTATTTTTATATATTTACGTTGTAATTAACGTACAAATCATCGAAAAAGAGGGGGGGTGATCTATAAAAAGACCTATAAAAGGCCTTTTTTAGCCTTATTTTAAGATAGAACTTAATGCTTGAGTATGTTCTGCGGCTTTTCGACCTAAATCTGTTAAATATCCGCCGTCTTTTTGGGTGATAAGACCTTTGTCATGTAATTTTTCTGCTGCTGAAATCAATTCTGATGCGGCATCATGATGAATTTTTATGCCATCTTGCTCATTGCTAAGGTTAAACTGTGAAAGTAGGTTTAATTCGTTGGTTAGGTTGTTATTAAAACTCATATTTTCCTCTTATTGTTTATTGGATTTTCTCTCTTTAAACTAACTTCATTCTAGCTCTAAGTTTAGTACAAATAAAGCACCTTTCTCGACACTAATATTTTTTATTGTTCCATTTGAGGCTTTTAATATGGATTCTATAATACCTAAACCTAAACCTGTTCCACCGGTTTCTCTTCGTGTAGTAAAGAATGGAGTAAATATTTTGTCTTGGTTTGCTTTTGACACCCCTGTGCCATTATCATGAATACTAATTTCTAACTTGCCCTCTTTTTGCTGAGTATTAATTGTGACACTTGTTGCTCCATGTTGCAGACTATTATCAAACATATTTGCCAAAATACTTTCCAAGGCACTATTAGCGATATTTATATCAACCGCGACCTCAGAGTCTTCATAATCTATTTTAAGTTTTGAATCTGCATATCTAGACTTCAAAATATTTAGTGTTTTTAATAGCTTAGTTGATTCTTTTGAGGTAAGCAAAGAATCTGCCCTAGCCTGCTCTAATAATCTGTTTACTAAGTTTTTTAGTCTTTCGGTATCATCTTGTAAGTTCTCTATAAAACGCTGCCGTTGCTCAACTGGCATCTCATCAATATGTTCTTCTAATAACTCTAAACTACCTTGCATGGACGTTAGAGGGGTCTTAAATTCATGCGATACGTGCGCGGCAAATTGCTGAATATATTGTGATCGTTCATGCAAAGTTTTTGACATTTCAGAGAAACTATTCGATAACATAGATAGTTCTCGTGTACCAGGATGCTTCAATACTTCTACTGTTTCAGCTTCGCCACGAGTTACTTTTTGAGTTTGGTCAATTAATTCTCGAATGGGCCGCGATAAGCGCGATGAAATAAACATCACTATTAAACTGGTTAAACCGAGTAAAACCAAGACCAAAAGAATTACTTTTTCTTTGATGCTATACAGGTGTTTTAAAATATTTTGCGGGGTGCGAGAAAGATATACCACGCCATAAACAGTATCCTTATCTATAATTGGGAATGCGGTAAATACCCGTACTCCTGTTCCACGACTTAGCGATGCTATGGATGGCGGTGGTTCATCAGAAATACGTTGACGAAGTACCGATGAGAACTGTCCTGTCAGTGCCTTTTTAACTTCTCTCACATGCGCCAAAGATTTATTTAACTCACCACTACCCGCTACCACAATACCATTAGCATCTAAAATACGAATACCTGAAAGTGTTACACGCTGAGTATTTTTAAGGATACGTTGCATACTTTTACCTGCCTGCTGTGCTAGGGGATAACCCTCGGTTTGGTTATAATATAAAGCGACTCTAGCCTGTGGTCGACGCGGCAATACAGCATTGGGTTTTGATAAGTCAAGGCTTGGAAATACAGGAGTATATAACGGCTCTTTTTCAACCGAGTTTTTACCAATCAATTCACGGTATACAGTTGATAATACGGCTGATTGTGAGATCAGCTCAATTTCTGTTTTTCGTACTAGCTCATTTTCATAAAAACGAAAGAAATAGAGGCTACCAAGTGGTAATAACAAAACAGATAGCATCACCATCCAGAGAATAGTTCTCAGACGAAGTAATCGCCTAATCTTTGGCTGTGTGTTTATTGGCATGCCGCGAGTTTATACCCCACACCGTGTTGGGTTTCGATGATTGCCTCACACCCTACTTCGGTAAATTTTTGGCGAATATGACGTATATGGCTATCAATGGTACGATCACTAACGTGGATGTTGTATTGATACGCACCATCCATAATTACATCACGGCTAAACACACGCTTAGGCTGCTTTAATAATTGTAACAACATCGCAAATTCTGTGGCTGTCAGTGCTACTTCCTTTTCATCCCACCAAACAATGTGTTGCTCTGTATCTAATTGCAAACGTCCGTAGCTAAACTTTATGTCAGTATCATCAGCATTGCCACCTCCACTTGATTGAGTGCGTTTTAAAATCACATTTACTCGTGCAACTAATTCTCGTGGGCTGAATGGTTTGGTAACATAGTCGTCACCACCAATTTCTAAACCTAAAATACGATCAATCTCGTCATCACGTGATGATAAGAATAAGATAGGTACTTCTGATGTCTTACGTATTTCGCGGCAACATTCTAAGCCGTCCATTTCTGGCATATTAATATCTAAAACAATGAGATCAACGGGTGATTGGGTGTAGCTTTCTAATGCCTGTTTGCCATCATTGGCAAGCGTTACTGACATATTTGCTTTTTCGAGCGCAAAACTTATGACTTCGCGGATGTGCGGATCATCATCGACTACTAATATTTTATTCATTTTTATAAAGTGCCTTCTTTAACCTTTCAAGAATTTATTAGGATCAACGTAATACATTTTTTGTGATGCATACATAAGCTTGGGTTTATAAAGCCAGAACCGAGGGTATAAGCTTTTGATAGAATAGTGTAAGTGTGGGGATTTTCCAACTGCATTTCCCGATGTCCCAACAGAACCTATCTGCTGACCAGCATCGACAAAGCCAACACGGCGGTTGTCAGAACTTTGAAGATGAGCAAAATAATGAAAACGCCATTTAGGACCAAGCATTAAAACGACATTTCCTCCCATTGAAATTTTACCGCTGTAAAAAACAAAGCCTCCTGTACTTGCTACTACAGGTGTGCCTTCTTTGGCAAAAATATCTATCCCTCGATGAACGCCTGAGCGTCCCCAAGGATAGTACCAAAAGGATTTATCGTTCCAATCCTTTACGGTTGCGCCTTGTACTGGCATTTGGTTTTTTTCTGGCAATACAAACCCAAAAGTGAATATCATCAGTGCGGTAATGGTTGTCCTATACAGTAGTTTTTTCATGCTGTTAGTAGAACACTTGCTCATGCAAGGTTGATGATTGATACGTGCAAATATTGTGCAAACAAATTTATTTCACTTGATTCGAACCAGCACTCTGATTGCCAAGACTTATTTTTTCAGGCTTATCACCAATCAACTTCATACGTTTTCTAATACTACTAATATCCCATCCTGTTAAGTTCGCCATAGTTTGCGCTTCTCTTTCATGGCGTTTTGGCAGTATTTTACTAAAGTAAGTTTCTGCTGCTTTGCATTCACTCACATCACCTTTCCAAGCATGACGAATGATAAATCGACCTTGGAAATTACTGCGGTTGTCGGTAGCTTTAAAAGTCAAATCTTTAGGGAAATGAGCTTTATCATAAATAATGTGCATTCGTGTCACAAATACATCTTTTGAATTACGCGACATAATCCCTTGTGGAGCCATTTTAGTATTCACGCCATTGCTAACTTTATGTGGCTTCCCTACCCAGAATACGCCTAGCTGTTTCAGCTCATCATCACTTAGGGGGTCTGCTGCACAAGGGTCACACCAATTCATATCCCATGCATATTCAAGAAAAACACTACGCCGTCCATTTTGTTTTACCTGATTTTTAAACATTGCTTTATAAAAAGCACCGAAATCCTTTTTATTAAAAACTGGAATCTCTTTATTAGTGCTTAATTTTACATTGGGATAGTTAGTTGCAATAACGCGCCCTTTACGATTAAGGTGAAAAACAAACAATTCCTGCGGACCTTTTGCATTCAACATTCCCAAACGAATCGGCAACATATATTTTGCTGAGTGGTAGTTTATACGGATAGGTTTTAAGTATGAAAAACCTGTTTTGGCTTGGCGCTGCATATTCACCTTTGCCACAAAAAATTTCATACCCATTGCAAGATAACTGTTGATAACTGGCTCTGCACCTTTGGGGAGTTGGTATTGATTTTGTTTTAACCACGTCACTAAACCATTACTTTGCTGAGCAGATAGTAAAAGAATATCGTAAACACCCACTGCATATTTAGCTTCTATTTTTACACCAAGACTATCAGCACCTTGCTCTCTTTTTACCTTCGCCATGAGTGCTGGACTTGCTACGGGTGCCATTCTGTACTGAACTTGTGGTTTACAAGGTGATCGATCAAAATATTCAACCAGTCGTGGTGCAGTGTAATTATCAAGATGCGTGATGATATTATTATCTACCACATTGATTTGATTACGTTTTAGAATTTGCGGAACAGGCACAACCATCGCAAAGTCTTTAGCATTACCTTCGAAGTCACTCGCCATAGTGACCGACTGATATTGACCATCCTGTGCAATAACAACTTTAGAAGATTGATTGTATAAAGTAGAGCCCGCCCTTGCTGCGTAAAACCCACAAAAAGCATAGCTATTAGCAGTCATTACCAGAGTAGCAATACTGAATAACAATTTTAGAATTAATTGAGGTTTCATCTTAGCCCACCTATAAGAATTATTTTAGTGATTAAGATAATAGTTTATTTAAAGAGGATAATCTAACGCAAATATATTACCCCCCCTTTTTTTGCATTTTGTGTTTTACTTTTTACTCATAGATATTTTAGTCGTTTAAATTATCCTAGAGTTCGTCAGATCGAGGCAGAGAATGTAAGCTTGCTACAGCAAGTGATCATTCTCCAACGAAGAGCTGGCGAGCTATAGGATGATTACAACGACTAAAATTAGACGTTAAAGCGAAAATGAACTACATCCCCTTCGTGAAGAATGTAATCTTTGCCCTCAAGTCGCCACTTGCCTGCATCCTTTGCACCTTGCTCACCTTCACATTCAATATAATCATCATAGGCAATGACTTCTGCACGAATAAAACCTTTTTCAAAGTCTGTATGGATCTTTCCCGCACCATTAGGAGCTGTTGCTCCTTCTTTAACTGTCCATGCACGTACTTCTTTTACACCTGCAGTAAAAAAAGTTTGAAGGTTAAGGAGTTGATAACCTGAATTAATAACTCTATTTAAACCAGGTTCTGTCAAACCTAACTCTGCTAAAAATTCATCACGCTCATCATCATCTAGTGTAGACATTTCAGCTTCCATTTCTGCACTAACGGCAACAACTTCGGCATTTTCCTCTTTCGCTATTTTAGTAACTTGATCAAGGTACGGGTTATTTTCAAAACCATCTTCAGCTACATTAGCAATAAACAAAATTGGCTTAATTGTAATGAGCTGTAACTCTCGCAACAAAGGCATATCATCTTTATCGATGTCTGCTGAACGTGCAGATTTACCTTGTTCTAATTGCGCTAATAATTTCTCAAAGAGTTTAACTTGTGTTTTAGAATCGGCATCACCCGACCGTGCACCTTTTTCTGCTCGCTTCATCGCTTTTTCGACTGAGTCTAAATCTGCCAGCGCTAATTCTGTATTGATGGTTTCAATATCAGAAACTGGATCAATCTTGCCATCGACATGAACTACATCATCATCATCAAAACAGCGAACTACCTGAGCAATGGCATCAGTTTCACGGATATGAGATAAGAATTTATTACCTAGACCTTCTCCCGAAGCTGCACCTGCAACAAGCCCCGCAATATCAACAAACTCCATTGTTGTAGGTAAACAACGTTCTGGATTTACAATTTTTGCCAAAGCATCCATACGCGGATCAGGCACTGGAACAATTCCAACATTGGGTTCGATAGTACAAAATGGGTAGTTCTCTGCTGCAATACCTGCTTTTGTAAGTGCATTAAAAAGTGTAGATTTCCCTACATTTGGAAGGCCTACGATGCCACATTTAAAACCCATGATTTTGTTCCTTTATATATATTGAGATCTCAACACAACTCAGGTGACGAGTGAAAATGGCTAAAATTATTCTATTTTTCGTTGTGAATCTTGCCAATAGCTCACTATTAGCCACGATTCACGCTTCAATCAGAATAATTTTATCGCATTTTTCTTTCACCACTGAGTTATGCTGAAGTCTCATATTTTACTAATCAGTATGCAATGTATTCATCGCTTTTTGTGTATCACCACTGATAATTTTATCTATTTCTACAAGTGATTTATCTATCGCATTCTGGATCGCTATTTCATCATCTTGATTAGGATGTGACAAAACATAGTCTGCCACCTTCTTACTATCACCAGGATGTCCAATACCAAAACGCAAACGTGTATATTCTTTAGTGATTTGAGCATGTAAATCACGCAAACCATTATGCCCACCATGACCACCACTTACTTTTAAGCGAACAGTACCTGTTGGTAAATCTAATTCGTCATAAGCGACGAGCACTTGATCAACAGGGATTTTATAAAATGATGATATTTGATGTGCTGACAAACCACTACGATTCATAAAGGTAGATGGTTTTAACAACCATACACTGTGACCTTCGACATTAGCTTTAGCAACCTCGCCTGAAAACTTAGTTTCTGCTTTGAAGGTTGCGTTATAGCGTTTTGCGAGTTCATCAATAAACCAAAACCCGACATTGTGTCGGGTTTTGGCGTATTTATCGCCAGGGTTTCCCAAGCCGATAATGAGTGTGATAGACACTGAGTTACTATGAGAAGAGGCTTTACTTAGCCTCGTCCTCTGCAGGAGTGTCATCTCCACCTGTATCACTTTCAGTTACAGGAGCTTCTGGTGCCGCTTCTTCAACCTTTTCAGCTTTAGGTGTAATAATAGATGCAATCGCTTGATCATGATCTTCACCGAAAGATAATTGTGTAGAGACAACTCCTTCTGGTAATTTAACACTAGATAAGTGAACTGATTCACCTAGCTTAACATCTGCCATATCAACTTCAATGAACTGTGGTAAAACACCCGGCAAACAAGTGATTTCGATATCCATTGCATTGTGCATTATCTGACCACCTTCCATCTTAACACCATGTGCAATATCTTCATTAGTGTAATGTAGTGGAAGTACTACCGTCATTTCTACATCGTCTCTTACGCGCTGTAAATCCACGTGTAAGATAGTTATGTCTTGTGCTGGGTGGCGCTGTAAATCACGCAAAAATACTTTCTGCTGCTTACCCTCTAGAGTTAATTCAATAATTGCCGCGTAGAATGCTTCATCTTGCAAATTACGTGCTAATTGGAATTCATTCAATGTAAGTGACCAGGCTGGACGACCCGCACCGTAAAGTACTGCAGGTATTTTATTTTCGCGACGAAGGCGGCGGCTCGCACCCTTACCTAAATCATCACGCATTTCTGCATCTAATGTGTATTGTTTTGACATAACTGTCTCCAAAATTTTACTGGGGAATCTTTGCCCCCATAAACAAAAAAAGCAAAACTCGCGACCAAGTTTTGCCGTTATAAAGCTAAATCAAAGTAAAGATTTAGCTAAAATTCTTAAATATTCTCGCTATTCTCAATGTTTGAGTCTAGTCATGAATAACATCTGCAAATAAATCACTCACCGATTCTTCCAAATGAATGCGTGATATTGTATCGGCCAAAATATCAGCCACAGAAAGCTGGCGGATTTTAGCACACTTTTCAGCACTTTCATTCAATGGAATGGAATTAGTTACTACGATTTCATCTAAATCTGAATTTTCAATATTTTTTATAGCCGGACCGGAAAAAACTGGATGTGTTGCATAAGCAACAACCCGTGTTGCACCATGTTTTTTCAGTGCTTCAGCCGCATGGCAAAGCGTACCTGCAGTATCAACTAAATCATCAATTAGTACGCAGGTTTTGCCTTTTACATCACCGATAATGTGCATCACTGCCGACACATTTGGCTCTGGGCGACGTTTATCAATAATTGCCAACCCTACATCACTACCTAAGCTTTTAGTCATTGCGCGCGCTCTAACTACACCGCCCACATCAGGAGAAACAACCACTAAATTTTCGTAGTCTTTATCTTTAATATCACGAAACAACACTGCTGATGCGTAGATATTATCCACTGGTAAGTCAAAGAAGCCCTGTATTTGATCCGAATGTAAATCAATCGTTAAAATACGATCAACTCTACTAATTGACAGCATATCTGCTACAAGTTTTGCAGATATGGGAACACGGCGAGAGCGTACACGACGATCTTGACGCGCATAACCATAATATGGAATCACCGCGGTAATACGTCCTGCTGAAGCACGATACATGGCATCTACCATTATCAATAGCTCCATCAAGTTATCGTTAGTAGGTGAGCAAGTAGGTTGAAGTATGAAAACATCGCGACCGCGAACATTTTCTAATATCTCTATATGAGCTTCACCATCGCTAAATTGCGTCACGGTAGACTTCCCTACGGAAATACCGAGTAGTTCTGCTACTTCACGGGCTAATTCTGGATTAGAGTTTCCAGAAAAAATCATCATTCCGTCTACGTCTGACATGGACTATCTCTATGATATGAATGAAGAATTGGCACTTAATTTATCTTAACTATATAAAACAAACAAAGTGCCAACAAAATATGGCTGGGACGGTAGGGTTCGAACCTACGCATGCTGAGATCAAAACCCAGAGCCTTACCACTTGGCGACGTCCCATCTGTGTATGAACTACTCAGCTCACTCCTAAAACCAGTCATTCCTTCGTTAAAAAATGTTCATTTACACGTGTAAACTTTTCATTTTTTGCCTTGTACTGACTGGTTTTAGAAGCAACCTGGGCAGTTTAGGAAGATTGGTTCTACTCATTTAACTAAAGTAGACATTAACTTTCTGATTAAGATTACAACAAAGCACTTTTTAATGGCGATTCATTTAATCCTTTGGCTACAAAACCTTGCCATTTTTTTGGCAGTTGATCTAAGACCTGTTTTGCTTTTTCTTCACTTTCAAATGATGCGAATAAACAAGCACCCGTACCAGTCAATCGTGATGGCGAGAAATTCATTAACCAGTCTAATGCATTTGCAATTTCTGGGTATTTATCTCTCACTACAGGCTCGAAAACATTTGTAAGCTTTTCGAATCTATTGCCTTTCAGAAAGCGCGCTATTTTGATGGGTTCACAATCCCGTGTCAATGACTTATCGATAAAAATTTCAGCCGTTGATACAGATATTTTAGGATGAATCACTAAAAACCATTTTTCATCCAACTCTACAGGGGTAAGTTGCTCTCCTACACCCTCTGCCCATGCTGAAAAACCTCTAACAAATACAGGAACATCCGCACCTAATTGCAAACCTAATTTGGCAAGATCATTATCTGACAAACCGCAATCCCACAATTTATTCAAACCTTGTAATACAGTGGCAGCATCAGAACTCCCGCCCCCTATTCCACCACCTATGGGTAACTTTTTATCTATGGATAGATCGACACCTTGAGATGTTTTTGTAAATGTTTGTAATAATTTTGCCGCACGCACACACAAATCAGATTTTTGAGGAATATGTTCCAAGCCTTTAACACGCTGGATAACACCATCTTCTCGCAGACTTAGCCCTATTTCATCAGAATAGTCCAAAAATTGGAAAACTGTCTGTAATAGATGATAGCCGTCTTCCCTTCTGCCCGTTATGTGTATAAAGAGATTAAGCTTTGCAGGTGCCGGTAAAACCAAGCTTTTCATGCCAGAATTATTTTTAATGCTAGAGACAATACTAAATACCTTAAATACCCTGCCATTGTTTAGCAATCATTTTCACATACACATTATCCTTGGCTCTAGTAATTATAACTTTGCGAGGCATCGCGTTAGATTTATTTGATAAATAACGAGAATAGTCAATTTTCCAACCCGCTTGTTGAATTGACAAAGGTCGACCATAATTATCCAACACAAGTTTTTCAGTTTTATATATAGGTGATGCTAAACCACGAATCCAATATTGCATCCCTTTGAGAGGCAAACCAATTCCAGCTTGACGTTGCAACAAACGTTCCTCATCTGAATCACGATAGGTTTTCCCATCATCCGATAATAAAGACACTCCAAATTTATTTCGTGAAAGCTTTGCAACCAAACCACCCGTTAGTGGATTAGTGATTTGCATTTCATAATCTTGAGCGGCTCTTTGCGCCCAGTTTAACCCAAAATTCCAATTATCTTGGCGAAAGCGTAACGCGACCTTACTGTTTAAACTCCAATTAACATCATTCACCAATAATTGTTGGCGTTGCTCCCATAAGTTTTCTTTGGACACTGGAGGAGGAGTTACTGGATTTACAGCAACAGAAGGCTTAACGGGTATTTGAGAACAACCATTGAGAAAAAATAGCCCAACAACAAAGCTAGCTACCAATAAAACTCTCGAAATCATTACTTTTATCCTTAAAAGATAACAAAACAGCATGATAACAAAGATTTTATATATCCACCCCCCCTCTTTTTCGATGATTTGTGTTTAAAATAATGACTAATTTAGCCTTATATATGCCCCAAAGTATCTCTCAAACTTCCTAATGAGACATTATTCGGATGTTTCTTTATCATCACATTAAAAATTTTCTTCGCTTCATCATATTTTTCTAGCTTTGATAAAACAGCAATAAAGTGGCTCGCAACTTCTGGGGTTTTAAGCTCTTTATAAGCCCTACGAAGAAAAGTTTCTGCCTTTTTTATATCACCACTACGAAAATGAACCCAACCCATGCTGTCCATAATCATAGGATCATTAGGCTTTAAAGCGTAAGCTCTTTGGATATACTGTTTTGCCTCAGCCAATCGTGTTGTATGTTTCACCAATAAAAAACCCAATGCATTCAAAGCATTTGCAGGTCTTTTAGTTTTCTTAATCACAAACTTAAAATCATTTTCTGCCAGTTCAAACTGCTGAGAGCGTTCATACAACAAGCCTCGATGATAACGGTAACTGGTTTTCTTTGGCGATAGCTCTATGACTCTGTGATAAAGCTTAATGGCACTTTTAAGACTAGCAATTTTTGCATCAGGCCTGGATAATTTACTATCTGCTAATAAGTCTGCTTCCAATTTCAACCAATAAGCTTTGTCTTTATCTTTTACGGCTTTACTCTGTTTACTCTGCAACCATTGCTGTGAAGCATCAAAACCCTCAATTTGCACCAATAGTTTTGCTATTTTACTGTGTGCGTTTTTTAAAAATATCCCTTTCTTCACCTTTTTATAATGAAGTAAGGCTAAACTATGATGCCCTTCCCCTTCATAAATTTCACCTTTAAAATAATCCACTTCATTCTTGTACCCTTCACTTTTACTCAGTTTATAATTATTATGCTTCGCTACTTGCCACTGTTTTTGGCTAACATTCAAGGCAACCAAAGCTTTTAATAAATCATTATTATCAGGATGCTTTACAACCAAAGCATCTAATATTTTTATAGCATCTTCTTTTTTACCAATACTAATAAATAAGCGTGTTAACTCTAAACGTAAACTATCACTGGCTTTTCCTGATTTTACAATTTGTTGTAGTAACTCAGTTGCCTCATCAATTCTACCCAGCTTTTTTAGAGCTTTGGTCTTCATTGTGGCCGCACTAGAAAAATACTCCTTAGCAGTTATTTTCATATCATCCAAGGCAGAAACTACCACCGCATATTCTTTTGCTTTCATTGCTAATGATGCCAAAATTAATTGCTTCTGATTGTTATAAATCACATTAGAATTTAGCTGTTTTAAATAATAGTTGTATACCTGATAAGCTTTATCATGATGCGACTCGATCACCAATAACGCCCCAATAAATTTTAAGCCCTTACTAATAGGTGAGCGTTTATCTGTTTGATTCGAATCGCTATCAACAATTTGACGAATAAAATGTAACTGCTTGGCAGATTTTTTAAGTTGTCCATCTCGTAATAACAATAAAACTAAATATTGCTGAGCTTCTAAACTTTTTGGTGATAACTCAACCCAGTGCTTTGCAGCCTTTAAACCCTTTTTCAGTTGAGCAGTAGCGGTTGCAATCTCAGTAACCCTTTTTACTAAAATAGGATCGTCACTTTTTAAAGCAACTGGCAGATAGTGCTTTAAGGTTAACTTGGGCTTACCAGCTTGATTATAAAATTCAGCGAGTAATGCCTGGTGAAATTGCTCTCCATCAAAAAAATCCCTATTAATTTTCTTATCCGTAGCCTCGCTTGCATAAGCCACACCTGTTATCACAACAAGTATTATGAGAAGAAATATTAGTAAAGTTGAAAGCCGCGCAGTTTGCGATCTATAGAAAATCATTTAGTTATCCATCCTTAGATATTCTATTAATATAGATCATTACAACACGATGATTCCATTCATTGGTACAAAGTCACTATTACAACCGCTAACTGGTCATGAATATCCAATACCCCCAGGCTCTCTAGGTAAAATAAAAACACTTTCACTTACACTCGCTTTTCTATCAAAGGATCAGATGAAATTAAATAGTGAATGCCCAAAAAATCACGCTATAATCCCGCAGCTATGTCGATACGAGTCATTGGAATTAATCATAAAACTGCCCCCGTTGCAGTACGCGAAAAAGTTGCGTTCACGCCCGATGGGTTGATTGAAAAACTCACACAAATAAAAGCAAATGATTCAGCTACTGTTAAAAATGAAGTAGTCATACTATCTACTTGTAATAGAACAGAAATTTACGCATCGTCAAGCTATAGTTTTGACGAAATTAGCTGTTGGTTCAACCACCAAAATAACATGGATCAACAAGAACTAAATCAGCACCTTTATGACTACTCTGGCGAGCAAGCCATCCAACATGTGATGCGTGTTGCCAGTGGTTTAGATTCTTTAGTACTGGGTGAACCACAAATATTAGGACAGCTAAAAGTTGCTTTAAAAACAGCATCCGAGCAAAAAACAGCTGGTACAATGCTTAAACGTTTAATGCAGCACACCTTCTCTACTGCTAAAAAAGTACGCACACAAACCAGTATTGGCTCAAATCCTGTATCAGTCGCTTTTGCTGCAGTTAATCTTGCCAAACAAATATTCAGCGATTTAGACAAAAAGTCGGCTTTGCTTATTGGCGCTGGTGAAACCATTGAACTTGTTGGCAAACATCTGAAAAATGCAAATATTGGTAATATAGTTATCGCCAACCGTAGTGTCGAAAATGCTACAAAACTTGCCAATGATTTAGGAGGATTGGGTGTATCGCTACAGCAGATTAGTGACTATCTACCCGAAGCCGATATTGTAATTTCATCCACTGCCGCACCACTACCGATTATTGGAAAAGGTACAGTCGAGTGGGCGCTAAAAAAACGTAAACACAAACCTATCTTCATGGTTGATATTGCCGTACCACGCGATATTGAGGCTGAAGTTGGTGAGCTTGATGATATTTACCTCTACACTGTTGATGACTTACAGTCTGTGATTGAAGAAAATCTCAGTTCTCGACAAGAAGCAGCAAAACAAGCCGAAGGAATGATCGACATTGAAGTTGATAATTTTATGGGGTGGATTCGCGCCCAAGACAAAATGCAGTTGATTAAAAACTATCGTAGTAAAATTACAAATATCCAAAAAGAAACTTTAGATAAGGCACAGAAATTATTAGTAAACGGTGAATCACCTGAAGAAGCACTCAAGTTTTTAGCCCACACACTCACCAACAAATTAGCCCACGATGCCACGGTTGCTATGAACAAAGCCGCACATTTGGGGGATCACAAATTGCTTGAAGCATCCGATAAATTACTCAATCTATCTGATGCCTCACCCGCAAATGAAAATAATAAGGACAACCAGTGAAAGCATCCATTTTAAGTAAGTTAGATACCCTCGGTGACCGCCAAGAAGAAGTCGCAGGCTTATTGGCAGAACCAGAAATCATGAGCGATCAAAACCAATTTCGCCAATTGTCGATGGAGTACAGCCAGCTTGACCCTATCGTCATCGAGTACAAAAACTACATGCAAGCGCGGGAAGACAAAAAAACAGCCGAAGAAATGCTCAGCGACCCCGAATTAAAAGAAATGGCGCAAGAAGAATTATCTAATGCGAAAAAGAGCTTAGAAATATTAGAACTAAAACTGCAAAAACTCCTGCTACCCACCGACCCACATGACAAAAGTAATATTTTCCTTGAGATTCGTGCAGGTACAGGTGGAGACGAAGCAGCAATTTTTGCAGGTGATTTATTCCGTATGTACTCTCGCTACGCCGAGCAGAAGCGCTGGCAAGTTGAGATCATGAATCAGAATATTGGCGAGCATGGTGGTTATCGCGAAGTGATTGTACGCATTGTTGGCGATGGTGCATATTCGCGCTTAAAGTTTGAATCTGGCGCACACCGCGTTCAACGTGTACCCGAAACAGAATCTCAAGGGCGTGTTCATACTTCTGCTGCAACTGTAGTTGTCATGCCTGAACCTGATGCGGTTGAAGCTGAAAAAATTAACTCTAGTGACCTACGCATCGACACCTTTAGAGCATCAGGCTCAGGTGGTCAGCACGTCAATAAAACTGATTCTGCTGTACGTATTACCCATTTACCGACAGGTATCGTAGTCGAGTGTCAGGACCAACGCTCACAACACAAAAATAAAGCACAGGCACTCTCTGTCTTGTCTGCACGAATTTTAGAAGGGCAACGTGCAGTACAAGATAAAGAGCAAGCTGAAACCCGCAAATCATTGGTGGGCACAGGCGATCGATCAGACCGAATTCGTACTTATAATTTCCCTCAAGGACGTGTAACCGACCACCGCATCAACCTGACACTGTATAAATTAGATGATTTCATCATGGGTTCTATCGACCAAATAATTGACCCTTTGATTAATGAATATCAAGCAGAACAACTGGCTGAATTAGCAGAAGAAAACTCTTAATACGAATTTTTTTACAAAAGATAGAATATTAATGAGTATTAGCGTTCAAAGTGATGACAAATAACAACATAAAATATGTACTGCAAAAAGCAAAAATTAAGCTAGCAGAAATATCAGATTCCCCTGCTTTGGATGCGGAATTACTGCTGGCATTTTGTCTTGATAAAAACCGTAGCTACCTATTCACATGGCCAGACAATACTATAAATGAAATACAACTAACCCATTTTAATGGATTAATTGAAAAACGCCTCACCGACTACCCTGTAGCATATCTGCTAGGTACAAAAGCTTTCTGGACACTCGACTTACTCGTTACGCCTGATGTATTAATCCCACGACCTGAAACTGAACTACTCGTAGAAATAGCCTTACAAAAAATTAATGATATTAAAGCACCCAAAATACTAGACTTAGGCACAGGCTCAGGCGCAATCGCCTTAGCGCTCGCCAGTGAACGACTTGATGCAGAAGTTACTGCCTGTGATTATTCGAGCAAAGCTTTAGGAGTAGCAAAAGTAAACGCTGAAAAAAGCGGGCTAGATAAACGAATTGTTTTTATAGAATCCGACTGGTTTTCCAATATCAGTGATAATGACTATGATCTAATAGTATCCAATCCGCCCTATATAGCCTCAGATGATCCACACCTAGCTCAAACTATCCGCCACGAACCACAACAAGCCTTAATAGCAGACAATTTTGGCATGAAAGATATTGAAAATATCATAGAAAATAGTAAAGACTATTTAAAGAAAGGAAACTGGCTAATGATCGAACACGGTTACGATCAAAAATCTCAAACACTTGAGCTAT
>Ga0256834_1001141_pt1 | contig 18483 bp, 16 predicted proteins | sample 4281140metaG_FD_190536 | JGI IMG/M metagenome (GOLD analysis project Ga0256834, IMG submission 190536) | Hydrothermal vent microbial communities from East Pacific Rise, Pacific Ocean - 4281-140 | ecosystem: Environmental > Aquatic > Marine > Hydrothermal vents | place: Pacific Ocean: East...
AAAAATCTTATTGGTTTTTTGAAAAAACATTGTACCTTTGCAGTCCAAATCGCGGGGTAGAGCAGTAGGTAGCTCGTCGGGCTCATAACCCGAAGGTCGCTGGTTCGAGTCCAGTCCCCGCTACTAGCAAACACAAGGCTTCTGAGAAATCAGAAGCTTTTTTTGTTTCAAGGGGTACAGAATAGGTACAGAATAATCAGGTTTTTGGGTAGACATTAAAATTTAATATGATTTATCTTCTTTTATCTACAAAATCTATGAATTTCAACAATAAGCCATCATTTTTGATATGAATTGAATTTTGTGGAATTCTCATTTAACCTATTTTATAACTTCTTTTTTTATCTCTATTTTTGCAAAAGAGTTTATTTTAAAAAATCACAACCTTATTTCTTCTTAAAGGGGAGTTTATTATCATACAATATCAACGCAAGTTAAACTCGTAAAATACTCCCATCAAAAGACTTCGGCATAAAGCCTCCCCTCAATCTAATGCTTATTTATTCCGATTCCTTTTGAGCTGAGATTTTAACTTCCGTTTGGTTCTAGCTTAAATATTGTTTAATTTAAAATTTATTATTATGTATTTAAGTAATTTACAACAAGATGAAATTTTCGTTTCAAATGAAATGAAAACCTTAAAAATTATTACAGGAATGGAGTCTCGAAGAGGGCTTGAAAATGCCATTATTTCAAATGGGAAAATTGTGAATGTTGTCTCGAACAGTTACGGACACATTCCGAATGAACTATTTTTCAAAAAAGCAGAGCAGCTATTGCTAGATGCCAATTTGAAATATCATAAACGCACTATTAACAGAAAAGACAGGTCTTTTATTACCGATTTTATAATTGAGGATGCTAATCAGTTTTCGTTAAAGAATGAAAAGGACAAAATATTACCAATGCTACGCTTTAAGAATTCCTATGATGGAAGTGAAAAAACTTCTGGACATTTTGGGTTTTATAGAGAAGTATGTACAAATGGATTGCACGTATCACAATCGGAGATCGTCTTTTCCATAAAACATACAAAAAATAGCATTGAATTGATATTACTGAAATTGGACTTGTTATTCGAGCTGTTTATGAGTAATGAATACTACGAAATAACAAGGAAATTTAGGCAACTAGAAGCAATAGAACTTATTGATACCAAAGCATTTGTAAGGGACATATTGGAAAAAACGAAATTGTTCCAATATGAATGCGGCGACAAAAACGATAGTCCTTCAAAGAGATCTAGAGAAGTATTGGATATGATAGCCAAAGAAGAAAACAATCACAATGCAACACCCGCATTATGGGATGGTTATAACGCCTTTAATTGGATGCTTCACAATACCTTGAAAAAGACCTTTTCACAACAAGAAAGATTGGACAAGGTATTATTTGAAGAAATATATGCAATGATTTAGAAAAAAATATTGTAAAAGGTTTCTCCAGTACCTTACAAAACAGGAGTTTTAAATATAATCCTGAAATCCATATTACCATTTAGCTTATTCCCTTGTATTCAGCAGAAAAAGCTTCATTTCGGTAAATACGCTTTATTAAAAAGTCTTGGACACAACTCCAAAGATTCCGATTTCCATTTCACTTACCCACTCATTTCCGAGAAAATTCGGAAAGTGGGTAAACTCCATTCCAATCTCCATTTTTGAAGTTTAGACCTCTTTATATTCTGCTTTAGGAGGATAATCAGTTTTTATAACCCATTCAGCACATCCCCCTACATTTCACGAAAAGCTACACTTCGGGAAAAGAGCTTCCTTAAACAGGTCTTGGACACCATCCCCAATTTTGGATGTTCATTCCGTTAACTCTTCCTACTAAGTTTGGAAGAGGACACTTCATTACCAAGCCAAAATCGCGAATAGCGTCCGCCAAAACGGAATTCTTGTATTCATTTGGTACTGCTTCCTATGCTTTGGTACTTCCCAAAAACTTTTAGATCTGCATCCTCACCCTCACTGTACTCTCTTTTTTTGAAAGCAAAATACCAATAGTTGGAAGTTGAACGGACTGCATAAACCATTTCGCTACGCTTCACTTTTTATAAGTCCTTATCAATTCCAACTATTGAAAATGTATCAGCAACAAAAAAAGGTAACAGCGAGGGCACTATGGGAAGTAAATCTAAAATGAATCTTATGAAATCTTACAAAAACATCAAAAAGGAAGCTGCACCAAAAAAAACAAAAAGGGAAAACGCTCAAGATATAATAAGTAAAACACTTCAAAAAAATAGAAACGTAAACTGTCTGAATGGTTCAGATGGTATTTTAATTAATCTTTAAATATTTTATTATGAGTACACTAAAAAACAGAGTACAGTTAATCGAAAACGTTGGACAAGAACCAACCATTACAAACCTTGAAAGCGGTAAAAAAGTAGCTCGTCTATCATTAGCTACCAATGAAAATTACAAAAATTCAAATGGAGAAAAGCAAACGGACACCAATTGGCATACGATTGTCGCTTGGGGAAAAACTGCTAAAATTATTGAGAAGTATGTTGCCAAAGGCAAAGAGATTGCCATTGAAGGTAAATTGACATCTCGGTCTTATGAAACCAAAGAGGGAGAAAAACGCTATGTAACAGAGGTAATAGCAAATGAAATAGTATTGCTAGGTAACGCTGAATAACATACAAAGTTAAAGAGGGTGTACACTTGAAAAATAGCACCCTCTTTTATTAATATTCACCTTAAATAAGTAAAAAAATGAATGATAAAGTTAATGAAATAAAAATCAGTTATAAAGAAAAGATAACGACTACTACATCCAATGCAATCAAAAGTTCCACGGATGCTGGAAAATTATTTTTTCAACATTGGGATAAAGACAACATTGGATTGCAAGAATCATTCAAAGTGTTATTATTAAATAATTCAAATAAAGTAAAAGGAATTTACCATTTATCTACCGGAGGACTTACCGGAACATTGGTTGATATTAGAATACTATTTGCAGTCATTTTAAAATCATTGACCGTTGGAATTATTTTAGCGCATAACCATCCAAGTGGAAAATTGAAGGCAAGTAATGCAGATATTCAATTGACAGAAAAAATTAAAAAGGCAGCAGTCTATTTTGATGTAAAGGTGTTAGACCATTTGATATTAATTCCAAATGGTGAGTTTTACAGTTTTTCAGATAACGGTCTCATTTAAACGACACAAATTATGATTTATTTAAACTATACAAATTTAGATGCAGCGACTCAACAAATACTGCTTGAAACTTCAAAAAAAGATATTGAATTTACCTTTGGAAAAAGTTTAAGAGCATATGCAAAAAAACATTTTATCAATTATGAGCAAATGTTAGAAGAAGAAGCACTACGGAATTTATATAATTATAAGTATGTATTTAATATTTAATAACAACATCTAAAATGATGTACAATTATTATTAAAAGGCTGTCCAAAAGGGCAGTCTTTTTTTGTAAAAAGAATTTAAAGTTGCTCAGTATCTGACGTTCAAATTAACAACACCAAACTAAATCATATTATATACTGCCAAATGAATTCATTAGGAGCTAATTCAAGTTTCAATTTTGGACTACAAAGTCATATATTTAAGAGAAGCTATAAAAAGAAAAAAGCAACGAAGATGTATCTGGTTGTTTGGAAATTTTGTTCGCTTTGGCGAACGAAAAAGGAAAAGCAAGAGGGTAACACGCTCGCGCGATGTTTCAAGTTCTATTTTGTTTGCAAATGACTGAAATACAATTGTTTATGATATATATTGAGTTTTGATAAAATAAATTTAAGCTGTTTTTTTACGAAAAAACGTAGGCAACCCCCGAAAACAAGCAAATTTTTTACGAAAAAATGGATAAAGGTTATGAAAAAGAGCGATTTGAGAGCTTAAAAATAAAAGCATCAGTGGCCAAAAAATTTAGACTTCTTTGCAAAAAAATGTCTAAATCCCAATCGATAACGCTTCAATTGATGCTGGATTTTTTTGAAGAAAATGGTGTCTCTCCTAATGAGTCCATAGGTCCTCAGATCCAAACACTAGAGAACCTAATTAAGAAAAGAATCAATGGGGTAATTGCCATTGTGAAAGATATTGAAAAGAACCAAACAAAACCCACGGTTGCTATGATGCAATCCCTTTTTGAACAAGCACCGGAAAAACAGACTACTCTAATTCTTGAGAAAAAAGAATTGAAGAAGCCGACACAATCTTCTTATCGAGAAAATAAGAGTAGCGAATTAGAACCAGATTAAAATTAATTAAAAATGTACATTACCATCACAGCTCAAAAATTAACTGGAGACTACTCCCAAAGTGTGGCTGACTTTGTGGATTATCTGGAAAAAGAAAATCAAGGTATTGAGAAGGAAGAAATAGAGCATTTTTTTAATCAATACGGAGATGAAATTTCAGCAAAAGAAGTTGTTCAAGAAATTGATGGGAATTCAGCCAAGTTAAAAAAGACAGAGCCAAAATTCTATTCAATTACTGTAAGTCCAAGCCAATATGAATTAAAGCGATTGCAACATAGTAGCGAAGATTTGAAACAATACACAAAAGTCTTGATGAAAGACTATGTGACATCCTTTAATAGAGAAATCAACGGTAAACCCATTACCATTGATGACATTAAATATTATGCAAAAATAGAACATCAACGCTTTTATAAAGGAACAGATAAGCAAGTACGTGAGAATCAACCTTTCGCAAGCCAAATCCTAACCCTGAAAAATGACATTCGAAAAATTGAACGAGGAGAACTAGATGGAAACATTCAAAAGTTAAAACAAGAAATAACCAAACTTGAACAAGCAGCTCCACACCAGCAACAAGGCAAACGTATTGTACAAGGAATGAGGAAAGAAGGCAATCAAAGTCATATCCATATCATTGTTAGCAGAAAGGATATGTCTAACAGTTATAGTTTGTCTCCAGGAAGTAAATACAAAGCATCCGAAGTGACTATGAACGGTAAAATAGTTAAAAGAGGTTTTGATAGAGATGGGTTTTTTACAAAAGCAGAGCAAACATTTGACAAGAGCTTTCAATACCAAAGAAATTATGCTGAATCCTACAAATCCAAAAAGGACTTTATTAAAAATCCAAAACTGTACTTTTCAGCCTTATTAGGCTTGCCTACCAATGAAAAAGCAGTTGCATTTAAGATTCTTGGTAAGGCAGGATTTCCAATTGCGAGTATTCCAACCAGTCAGGTTCAACTAGCTTTAAAAGCTGTCAGCAAATTGAAGAGAGTGATTGATATTGCGATTCAATCAAGTTCAATAGGGATTTAATAACAAACAGATGATATTAACTACAATCATTTCATTAGTAATAGCTAATAGTCTTTTATTGGTCATTTTTTTGAGTTTATTTAAAATAACTCGAAAAGCATTTATAGTTAACAGTATTATTATACTGGGGGTTGCCATTGCGGTTTGGTACTATATAGATTCAACATTGATTTTTAGTAAATACCTGCTATCAGTTTTTATACCCACGGTATTGGGAAACACCTTATTCTATGTGTATTTCCAAAAAAAAAATGGAAATTTCCATTAAAGAAAAATACAAAGTAAAATTTAAGCTTAAAAAGGGAGGGTTAATTATTGATAATATTAAGCGTGGCGCTTCCGTCATTGGGGCAGCTGGAAGTGGAAAAACAGAAAGTGTCATCTATAATTTTTTGCAACATTTTAGCAAACATTCATTTTGTGGCATCATTCACGATTATAAGGATTTTGAACTCACGGAAATTGCTTACCCACTGTTTAAAAACAGCAAGCTAAACTTCTATACGATTTCTTTTGACCCAATATACTACAGGATAAACCCTATTGCCCCAAGATATATTCCTAACGAAGAAAGTGTGAATGAGATTTCCAGAGTTATTATGGAGAATTTATTAGAACAAAAAGAAGCAGGAGCAAGTGGTGCTACTAAATTTTTTAATGACGCTGTTGAGGGTTTAATAGGTAGTCTTATTTGGAAGTTAAAAACGGATTATCCAAAGTATTGTACTTTACCCCATGTTATCGCAATTTATCAGTATTTAAATACCGAAAGTTTAGTTGCTTTTTTGAGCTCAAATTCCATATCAAAAAGTATGGCGAATGCTTTTATCAGTGGCGTACCTTCAGAGAGACAAACAGCTGCTGTTAAAAGTACCTTAGCCAATGCCTTTAAAAAGATCAGTACTCAAAAAATATTTATGGTGTTGTCAAAAGATGAAGTTCCACTAGGTATCAATAATGAAAAGAATCCTGGGATCATCTCAATTGTAAACAATCCTAAATATGAAACAGCTTATGCACCAATCATTGCAACAATTATACATGCAGTAACCAAACAAATGAGTATACGAAACCAACAATCTTCATTTATTTTAATGGAAGAAGCTCCAACCATTAAACTACTAAATATGCATCGTATACCTGCAACCCTCAGAAGTTATGATATTGCTACAATCTATGTAATGCAAGATAAAGTACAAAATGATATCTTGTATGGCGATAAGATAAGTAAAGCTATTTTAAGCAATCTATCCTATCAGTTTTTTGGCAAGGCTAATGACCCAGATACCGCTAAATATTATGAACGCTTTTTTGAAATTGTAAAGAAGAAAACAACCAGTATTAATAAGGGTTTTAACCTAAACTTTGATACCCGAGTTACCAAAGGAGAAAAAGAAGTCTCAAAAATACGAGCTGATGAATTTTTCAGGTTAAAACAAGGGGAGTTTATTTCTTTTGCTGATGGCAGGGATAAAAAAGTACAGTTCAAACTACAAAAAATCACAAAAGAAATGCCTGAAAAGTATATAAAATATAGTAATGAAGATCTGAAATTAAATTTTGAAAGAATTCACAAGGAGATACAATCTTTGTTTAGAAGATAAGCATTTTCGGGACTAAGAATAGTAGAAACAATTTTATAAAAAAATAATTCAATTACTCTTGAGTAACCTTTTGAAGAAAAATGGTACACTGTAAAAATTTATTGAATGTTTTATAATTCTTTTTCTTTTCAAAATCTACAGAAATAATTTTTCCGAATTTATGATGTTGTTCTAATTCATAAATGAGCTTTACAATTGAATTATAATTACTTTCAACAGTAAATATGTATGTTTCTTGTATCGCATTGTTGCTAAGCTGGAAAAGATGAGAGTCTTTAAAGCCAATAATTTTTAGTTTATTTTCTTGAGAGTACACATTCAAAGTATTTAACAAATTACTTTGAAATGAACTTTCTGTAGAAATTTGATGTTTACTTAATATAGAGTTGTAATATGCATCTTGTTGTTTTAAACTATAAATATTTTGAGATGCAGAGGTGAATAATTCATCCTCTTGTTTTAGTTCATTATATCTTTGTTTGGCTTCTAGTGTTTTAGAAAATGAAAATACGTAAGCTATCCAAACTAAAAGTAGGAAGCCAACTAATAAAATACTATTTTTTTGTTTTAATTTCATTTTAATACAATTCTAAGTTCAAATAGTGTATTCGTTTTTTTGCCTATACCATAATCTACAATATCAACGGAGTTTATCCAATCGAAATTTTCAAGATTTTTAATCCAAGTTGAAAATTTTTTACTATTAGAAGAAGAACCTTTTATAAAAAGAGTTTGTGAATTTAAGACTATCTTTTTTTGCTCTTCAATATTTTTTAAAATAGGTTGATATTTCATAGAACCTAACAAAATAGTGTTAGGAACAATCAAACCAATCAGGTCAAAATAAAGCGATGTTTTAGAAGCTGTAGAATTAATAATGTCACCTACTAATTTCTTTTTACTGCTTAATTCGCTATTTAGTAAAAGTAATTGCTCTTTCTGAGATTGGTTAATTTGTGTTTTTTGAGTTAAATTTTCAATCTTTTTATTATAAAAATCAAAATATAAGAAATTTATCAAGAGGGAGAAAAAAAGTAAAGCTAACCCTGTTTTTAGACCCAAACTAAAAAAACGTTTCTGGGTATAATATTTTAATATAGAAACATTATAATTTTTAAAATTACTGGATGTACTAGTGCTATTTGTATAATAGGCAATAACACTTGCTAAATCTAATATGTATGTATTTGAGATTTCAATTCCGTTGATTACATATAACGTTTCATCTATTTGATTATTTAAGTCAATTGATTTTAGTTGATTTTTACCTATAGATATTATAGTATTACTGGTTGAAAAGTTTGTTTTTTCTATAAAAGATAATAGATGTGTCGCACTATTATTCCCGAGAGTAAACCCTATAATATTTATGTTGTTTTGCTTATAGTCATTAATTAGTTTTTCTATATACTCTTTCCTGCAAATAGAGATATAAGTACTTTCTTCAAGCTGAACAATCTCATAATAAAAATCTGAAATCTTAATATTTGGAAAACTCTTTTGTACTACTTTATCTTCACTTAACTCTTTCTGAATTGATTTAGAGAGTACCTGATTGTTATTTACAATTAAATAAAGATGTTGATCTTTATTGATGGTTTCAGCAACTTCTTTTAAAGATCCTAATAGTTTTTGGGTCTCAATTTTAAATTCATTTTTTTCCTTTTTTAATACTAAAAGAGCGAACTGCTCATTTTCATCATTACTTTGATGTTCAATAGCAGCATATAATGAACCGTACTTACAATATTTCAAAAGGTTTCTTAACATTTTAATAGATTACCGTAGGTTTAATTAAGATTACTAGTTTCTTTTTGCTATCCTCTCTTTTACGATTACTGAAAAACCATTTTATTACAGGTATTCTAGCTAAAAATGGTACACCCGAACCCGAATCATTTTTAACTTTTTCTTCTAAACCACCTAAAACAATTAATTCTTGGTCTCTAACTCTTACAATGGATGTAAATTCTCTTGAGTTTATTCCTGGAGGAGCGTCTTCACTAATTTTATTATTATTAAAACTAGATTGGATAACATTTATTTCCATAGTAATTTGACCATCGCCCGAAACTAATGGTTTTAAATCAATCGCTAATTGTGCATCAATGGGCTGGTAATTTTTTATTTCTGATGCTTGTGGTATTTGAGAACCGTAATAATTCTGATTTGTTACTACATAGTAAGTTGTTTCTCCAATGGATAAACTAGAACGATGTCCGTTTAAAGTTGATAATTTTGGTGTTGATCGTACTTTTATATCGCCATTAGCTTCCATTGCTTTAATATCCATATAAAATTCAGGGAGTACTTTTCCTAAATTCAATGACCCAAACCCATTATTTTTACTAATGATTTTATTTATCTCATTTGAGCCAATTGTCATATTTGTCGTAGGAAATGTAGCTCCTTTTGTTTTTGAAACATCCTCTCCAATACCCCAACTAATCCCTGTTTCAACAGTTGCAGACTTATTAACTTCTAAAATCATTACTTCTATAGTAATTACAGGAATTGGCTTATCTATATAATTTACAAATTTTACAAATTTTCCTATCTTTTGTTCATCCCCACTTACAATAAAACTATTTAATTCCAAATCAACTTTAATATCCAAATCTTTAATGATTTCATCTGGAAAAACAGTGAGTAGTCCTTCATTACTATTACTTCTTGAATTAGTTATACTATTGCTAGTTCTTGTATTAGCCCCAATATTATTATTTGAATTTTGTCTATTGTTAAGATTGTTTGGATAACTATTTGAATTAAAATTGTTAAATCCACTATTTTGGTTTGAGCCAAGAGTATTCCTTTGTCTGTTCCCCTGATTATTCATGATCTCAATAGAACGGTGTAATAAAGGGATTGTAACAGTATTTCGTAATGTAGCATCAGATCTTTTACCAAAATAAAAAATAGATTCTTGTTTTTTATATGTAAACTCTGTGTTTTCAAATAGTTTATCCAACAACAAATAAAATGAAATATTATTAGCTTTAACGGTAACCAAACCAGCATCTTTTAGGGGGGTTGATGTAAACATATTTAGATTAAGATCATAACCAATATCTCGAATTACCGTTGCAATTTCAACATTCTCAAAATCAACATCCAACTGATATTTAATGGAATCTTTTATTTTATAATTGTAATTAGGACGGTTTCCCTTTTGAGATCTATTTTTTCTTTTATCAATATTTCCTGATAAAGCTTTTGGTTCAGCACCCTTTTTTTCAAACAAATAAAAATTATCATTTGTTTTGGTTACTATTAAATTATTTGAAAATGCAATTTTATCCAATGCGCTGTCAAAAGGCATATCTTTTATATAAGCAGATAATTTAGCATGTTCTATTCCTGGAGCAAAAACCAAATTTTTATTGGTTTTATCGGTAATCCCTTTAAAAGCTATATACAAGGTGTCTTGCTCTAAATCGATTGAAAATAAATTGTCTTTAGGATTAAAATTCATAGGAATAACCCTTCTTTGAAAGATTATTTTAGGAGCATCTATTTTTTTAATAGATAATATATTGCCTATGAAATCAATTGTCAGGTTAAACTCTTTACAAACAAAAAGTAACACATCTGATACAGTTGAATTAGAAAAGTTATTTGTAATGATAATGCTATTTAAATCAGAACTGATGTTTAAATTAATTTTATGGGCATTTGCAACAGTTCTTAAAAAATCACCCAGTAGTACATTACTTACATTAATGTCTGCTTTTTCATTTAATCCAGGAGAGTCAATAGTAATGCTTTCTAATTGTAATTTTATTTGTACTAATCTATTTTCCTGTGCATTTAATTGAATTGAAATAAGTGCCATTAAAATAATAAGGAACACTGATTTTATGGTAATTGTTTTTTTTATCATTTTTATTCTGTTAATAAAGTATACACTTCTTCTATAGAAGTTTCACCTTGTTGTATTAATTCTAAGGCATTGGATTTCAGTGTTGGTATTTTTTCTTTCAATAAATAAGCTTCAATGTCCAACACATTGCTTTTAATTTGATTTGTTAAATGTTTATTTATTGGGATAATTTCGTAAATGGCCTTTCTTCCACTATAGCCTGTATAGTAACATTTTTCACACCCTACAGAAACATAATGATTTTTCAAATTAGTAGGTAATGAACTATTTTTAGGAAATAAATCAATTGAAATTTTCGTTGCTTTTTTGCAGTGATTGCATAACTTTCTAACTAGGCGTTGAGCCACACTAATATTAAGGGTGCTGGCTACCAGAAATGAAGGGATACCCATATCAATCAATCGTGTAATGGTTGCCCAAGCAGAATTTGTATGTATGGTTGATAACACCAAATGACCTGTTAATGCTGCCCTAATTGCCATATTAGCCGTTTCTACATCTCTAATTTCACCTACCATAATAATATCGGGATCCTGACGTAAAAATGTTCTCAATGTACTTGCAAAATTAAGTCCAATATTTTCTTTTAATTGTACCTGATTAATACCTTCAAGGGTGTATTCAATAGGATCTTCTATTGTTAGTATATTGGTGTTGTCATTATTAATCTCTTTTAAGGTAGCATATAAGGTGGTTGTTTTACCAGATCCTGTAGGTCCGGAAATAAGTATAATACCATTAGGTTTTTTTATACTTTCTCTATAGGTTTTTAATTCTTCTTTTGTGAATCCTAGTGCTTCTAGTTGAATGCCGGAGGTATCTTTTGACAACAATCTTAAAACAATTTTTTCTCCAAATAAGGTTGGTAATGCCGAAACACGAATATCAAAATCAGACACTTCTGTATCAATTGAAATTCTCCCATCTTGTGGTAATCTCTTTTCAGAAATATCCATCCCTGCCATAATCTTTATTCGATTGACAATAATTGCATATTCTGTAATTGGAATAACGTATTTTTCAATCAATTTTCCATCAATTCGAAAGCGAACTCTACTTGTATGTTCAAAAATTTCAAAATGAATATCACTACTGCCAATATTTTTAGCTTCCAATATTATTTTTAGTAAAAAATCTTCCGAATAATGAAGTGATTCACTAATAATGGCATTACTTTTTCTGTAATTTTTAGCAAGATATTGCCGTAGATTCTCTTCAGTTTCGGAAACCAACAAAACCTCTTTCCCTAATACAATTTGAAGCTCCTGTTTTAGAGTTAAAGTATTTTTGGATGTTGTTTTAAAAGTTATAGATGTAGCATCACTACCAACAGGAATTATCTTATATGAATACGCTTGTTCTGGGCTAATTAATTGTAATAAGCTAGTTTCGATTTGAAAAGTTTTATATTCCATTAAATTGTATACAAATTAGAGAAGTTAAAAACCCAGTTTGAAATAAAAATGAGACAAACAAATAAAGCTTGCAATCCAGCTAAAGGAACTGTTTTGTGTTTTAATCTATTCTTTAGTATAAAATAGAGGATCAATGAAAATAGCAATGAAAATGAAAATAGCACTAAAAATGTAGCTGTAGGGAACCCAATGGCTAGCACAATAAAAAAAAGAAAATCACCCATTCCAAATGTCTTTTGGAGTGGTTTTTTTAAGATTGTTTTAGCATATATATAAAGCACAAAAATAACAGTAAAAACAATACTGCAATTTATAATTGTTGTTAATATAAATGACTGATAAAAAACCTTATTAAAATGTAAAAATCCTAGTAAAAAACCTGAAAGTATAAATAGCCAGACATAAACTTTACGCTCCTTAAAATCTTGTAGGGTAATACCCAGTAAAGATAAGATGATTGTTATTTTTAAAAGGAATTCCAAGTGCAATTTTTTAATTAAGGAAATAACAGAGTAACTAATCTTTAATAATTTCTTTTAGGTTTTGATCTTGGTCAATTTCCCAAACATTGAATATACCATCACCATCAAAATCAGTTACCGCTGTCGCTACTGCTTTAAAGGTGTTATTTGTTGCAGAAAGAATTTCATAAACATAATTAGCATTCCCATTTTCAGTTACTGATTTAGGTATTTCAAAACCAATTTCATTAAAATCTGTACTGTATTTCGAGTACATAAAAAAGAAAGTGCGTTCTGTATTATAAATATGTTTTAACTGTGTTTGAGCTTCAATGCTTTTTGCTTTAGATATTAAAGGCATCAAACTTGGAAGTGCAATTAATATTAAAATACCAATAATTACCAAAACTACGAGCATTTCTTGCAGATTGAAGGAATTCAATTTTTTAGTTGTGAAATTGAGCTTATTCTTCATAAGATAAATAAAATTATAGTACACAAACTTACTTACAATTTCAGAAATATTTTTACGGTTTTACCGTAAGAAAACTTTTAAGAAGATGCTTAATTTTATCCCCGTTGAATTAATCTAAAAAAGATATTCTTTCAAGTGTATTTCTAATAAAGAATAAATTCAACAATTATTATTTAAAATAAAAAAATTGCTAAATACGAATATATTCAAATTTAAATCATCGAATTCACATGAAAAAACAATTATTGCTAATTGCAGTTTTGGTATCGTGTGAATTTTATAATTTACAACATTAAACTATGAAAAACATTAAAATTCTGAAAAGAAAGTTATTTTTATTTACAATGACTTTAATGTGTCTTAGTTCCTTTTCTCAGGATATTGAGCCAAACATCAAAGTTCCTTCAATACCATCAGCTTTTTCATTTGAAAAATATGGAGATATTCCAGTGGGATTGTCAACTGGGACTGCAAATGTAAATATACCTATTTATAATATTAATCATAAAGGCTTTACCCTCCCACTTTCATTAAGTTATCATACTTCAGGTGTTAAAGTTGATGAAAACAACCCTGACATTGGATTGGGCTGGAATGTAAATTTTGGAGGAATGATATCTTGTTCTGTAAATGGATTATATGACTATAATGATATAGGTGGAGGCGTTGGAGATCAAAGTAATATGGATCAATTGTATGCTAATTATTTTAATGGTTTTGCTTATCCCGATTCTGGTGGAGCAATGGGATCACCTTTGGGTGAGGGAGGGATTTTAAAAGAATTACTTGCTACCCCCTTAACAAGCCCTAGTTCAATAACATCAAGTAGAGGATATATGTATGCTGATGATGTTTTTAATAACTTCTATGATGGATCACCAGATGTTTTCTCGTATTATTTTATAAATAAAAGTGGAAAATTCATGTATAATGGATCATTGAGTCCCCATACAATCCCGTATGATGACATAAAGATTGATAGAATTGTAGGGTCAGAAGGTTTTAAAATAACTGATAAAGGTGGAGTGCAGTTTGTATTTCAAGAAATGGAAGTTATAGATAGCTATGAAACCTTAAATTTCTCAATGTCATTTCCTTTTATGAATGCAGGAGGACCTACGAAAAATAGAAATTGGAAATTATCTAAAATTATATTATTAGATGGTAAAGAAATTAATTTTGAATACGATTTAATTACGTACTCATATTACTCTGATTCTGCAATTAAGTATGAAAAACCATTTTATAATTATGCTATCCCAGTTAATTTTTCAATTCAAAATTTTTCAATGAAGTTTAACGTAGCTGGAAAAAGATTGAAAAAAATTACTACAACATTTGACAATCAATCAATCTTATTTACATATAATACCATTAATAATGCTGTAGATGAAATAATGCCTTTAAGTGGAGTTTCGATAATGAACGGTAATGATGAAATTAAAAAAATTAATTTTTCACATAGTTTTCTTGGTGGGACTAAAAGATTTGTTTTAGATAGTATTAATGAAGAAAATCTTCCTGGTCACCTTTTTGAATATAATAATATTGAAGATTTTCCTAGTAAAAATACTATAAAAAGAGATTTATGGGGTTATTACAACTGGGATGTTCATACTTTGTTAAATAATGATATTATAAATAATAATTTTTTTATTGGGAGTGATAAAACCCCAGATTTTAATTCAACGTTAGTAGGATCTTTAAAAAAAATCACATATCCAACGGGGGGGAGTACAGAATTTATATATGAGCAAAATCAATATTTTGGAACAGAAAAAAGAGTGAACGAGATTATTGAGGGCAATGTAACATTTGATGAGTCAGATTTATATTCAATAGTTGAATCATTACCCTTTACCATTCAGAGTGTAAGAGATGTTAGAATTAGAGGAATTATTGAGCCGCTTACTAGTTATCCAACAGGGTTTGTTCCTCCTCCAGGGACAATACTTCAATTAAAGAATATTACAACAAATGAAATTGTATTTCAAATACAATTAACTGAAGAAAATGTGACTTGGCCGTATAGTATTGAAGAATCACAGACACTAAATCCAGGAACCTATATTTTAACAGTTCAAAACTTTGTAGATGAGATAGGAGGTAATATAAGTGTGTCATGGTTTGATAGTTATGATTTTAACGGAATTTTAAAAGCAGGAGGTTTACGTATAAAAGAAGTTATTGATAGACCTAATGTAAATTCAGAGGGAATAACAAAGAAATATATATACAACGATCCGGTTACGGGAATAAGTTCAGGTTATTTACCTGGTGAAATTAAGACAATTGCTGCTACAAAAACTTGGGGGATTGATGGTTCTGGCTGTGGAGTAAATACTTTTCAACATTTAAAAAGATCTTCTAATAGCATGTATAATATTGGTAATATTTCATACCAATATGTCACAGTACAAACTGGAGAAAACAAAAGTGTACATGAATTTTCAAAATTTAAAGATATTCTTAGGACATATGAAGAGGAGATTGCTCCAAATATAGATTATTCTTGGCTTAGAAATATTCCTTTAAAAACAGATTACTTTAAAAAAGAGGGTCAAGATTATTTTCCAATTAAACAAGAGATTCAAAATTACACCAATTTAGATTATGTTTCTTCTCCTTTTTCAACATTTTATAATGATAATATAAATACTTATAAAGAAAGTTTGATAGGGTTTAATATTCGTCTTAGAGAACCAGTTGTTTATTGTGGTTCTCTTGGAAGTCCTGCAAATTATACTGTGATCCCTAATTATTTTCCAACAAATTGGATTCACAAAAATAAAACTACTAATATTCAATATGATTCAAATGGTTTAAACCCAGTTATTACAGAGGTTAATTATTTCTATGATAATCCCGATCACCTACAAGTAACCAGGACTGAAACTACAACTAGTGAAGGAGATCAAATAAAAACAAAAACTTACTATCCAGATGATATTATTAGTTCAACTGATTTAGATTTTATAGATATTTTATCATTAGAAGAATTCAATGCAATTGATTCTTTAAAATCTAATAATCAACATCGTATTTCAGAGCCTATTCAGGTAGAATCATACAAAAATGATGTGTTACTTTCTACTCAACGAACCAATTACAAAGACTGGGGGGTTAATTCAGGAGGAACTGGAAATATAGTGTTACCAGAAGCAATACAAACTGCAAAAGGAGAAATAACATCCACAAATATGTTGGAGAATCGTGTAGTCTACCATAGTTATGATTCTTTTGGTAACCCTATAGAAGCCTCAAAAAAAGATGGTACCCACATTGTTTATATTTGGGGGTATCAGCAAACCAAACCTATTGCTAAGATTGAGAATGCTACTTATTCAGAAGTTTCGGGTTATGTTTCCAATTTACAAAACCTTTCTAATTTAGATTCTGACAGGACTATTGATATTATTAATATAGATGATTCTATTACTAAAGTAGGTTTTGAAGGAAATTTAAGAGAAGCTTTAAACGCCTTAAGAGACCCTTTATTAACACCAAACTTAATAAATGCTCAAATAACCACTTACACGTATGATCCATTAATAGGAGTAACGAGTATAACCGACCCAAGAGGAGAAACTATTTACTATGAGTATGATAATTTCAATCGTTTAAAACAGGTAAAAGATGCAAAAGGGAATATTTTAAGTGAAAGCGAATACCATTACAAAAATCAACAATAGCTATGAAAAAATATTGTAAAAGAATTTCCGTTATTTTAGTTTTTTTATTTTCCGTTTTTTACAATGATGTAAATGCACAATATTGTACATTAAATGGTTTTACTCCTTCAGTTTTTGAAGTGCCAAATACATATACAGTAGATTATATTGCAAATTTCAACTTTGTAGAGACTGATCCTTTTGAAATTAGCCTATGCATGGAAAATTTCTATATTGTAAGTCATCCTACTTGGGTTATTTCAGTAACCGAAGCCATTGTAAATACAAATCAAGCTCTTAAAATAAAATTTCAAAATAATACAGGAGCTAAAAGAGCAGGGAGTATATCCTATAATTTTCAAGGCGTTATAAAGAACGTGAAAATCGTGCAAGCGGCTGGTTGCACAGAGAATCCACCTACTGATCCCCAAAATAAAACCTATTGTACAGGAGATACTATTCCTGCTATAAGTGCTATAGTTGGGTCAGGAGAAACAATTGATTGGTATAGTGCCTCCATAGGCGGAACACTTTTATTAAGTGGAAGTTTAAGCTATACACCAAGTAGTGCGGGGACTTATTATGCCAAAACAAGAAATATTACAACTGGTTGCACAAGTAACTCTAATACGGCAGTTACCCTTACAGAAAGCGCACCACCTTCCACACCAAGTGTTGGAACCATCACTCACCCAACATGTAGTGTTTCTACAGGAAGTTTTACAATAACAAATTATAACGCCTTGTATACTTATTCTGTAACTCCATCAGTAGGAGTAACAATATCAGGATCAACTATCACGGCTCCTACAGGGAGTTATACTGTAACAGCTACTTTGGGAGCTTGTACATCAACCTCATCGGTGAGTAAAACGGTAAATGCTCAACCTCCAATACCGCCAGTACCTACTTTAAATGGGGCTGTAGCAGAAGATTGTGTAACAGGAAAAGGGAGTTTTACTATAAGTAATTACAATGCTTCTTACAGTTATGCTATTAGCCCGTCCACGGGAGTAACAAGAAGCGGTAGTACGGTAACAGCATCAGCAGGAAATTACACAATAACAGCAAGCTTAGGACCTTGTAGTTCAAGTCCATCGACTTCTGTGACTATCAATGCAAGTTCATCCCCTACTACTCCATCTAGTATAACGGTTTACAGCGGATGTGGATATACCAGACTTACAAGACCAACACCACCGGTAGGAGAAACCTGGTATTGGCAAAGTTCCTCCGTTGGAACTAGTACCTCAAACTCCTCTATCACTAAGTATCTTTTCAGTGGTAGCACTTATTATTTAAGAGCAAAAAATAATACTTCAGGTTGTTGGAGTAGTGCTAGAAGTGTGAGTTATAGTATAAATACAGCTCCTAGTACACCAAGTACACCTACAGTTACAAACTATTGTGGAACTACAAGGTTGACAAGAGGAACACCACCTAGTGGCATTACTTGGTATTGGCAAAGTACTGATTCAGGAACCAGTATAGCAAATTCTTCTAGTTACATAAACCTTACTACTGGCAGTATTTATTATTTGAGAGCACGAAATAATACTACAGGATGTTGGAGCAGCGTTAGAAGTGTAAACTACACAATAACACCTAATATTACCTGGTATGCGGATACCGATGGTGATAGCTATGGAGATATAAATAGTACAACTAGTGCTTGTACTCAGCCTATCGGGT
>Ga0256834_1001142_pt1 | contig 18476 bp, 21 predicted proteins | sample 4281140metaG_FD_190536 | JGI IMG/M metagenome (GOLD analysis project Ga0256834, IMG submission 190536) | Hydrothermal vent microbial communities from East Pacific Rise, Pacific Ocean - 4281-140 | ecosystem: Environmental > Aquatic > Marine > Hydrothermal vents | place: Pacific Ocean: East...
TAAATTAATACTTGGACAAAATGTATCTTTTTAAATAAGACTACTAAATAAACAAAAAATTATTATAACATTTTCGAAATAAAATAAATATATATATTACAAAAATGTAAATTTAAATTAATCTTATTATTAAATATTTTTAAAAATAAAAAAGCCGGCCTAAGCCGGCTTTAAAAACATATATATAACTATAAATATAAATATTAAAATACCATATCTATAGTAATTGCTCCATATACATAATTGTCTACAAGATCTTTTGCATCACCAGTAATCGGAAAACACCAAGAAATCTGAGGAATCACAGAAATACTTTGAGTTACAGGAATATTAAGAGAAGCAGAAAGAAGTCCGTCATAGAAACCATTAAACTTATGCTTCCCATCATTGTCTGGATACTGCTTGAGATCACCAGATATTAAATAGTCACCTGATGCAGTTAAATCTAATCTTGTATCTCCGTATACATTAACACTATGATAAAGGGATAAATTAATAAATGTTGCAGGATAATGGGCAAAATCTTGATAGACTGTAATGGTAGGCTTCAAAAATGTTTTTGACATCTGTCCTGAAATATAAATTTCCTGCCCATCTTTTTGCTGATCATATGCATAATATGTATAACCTGCTTCAACATAATAAGGTCCCAAATCTTTACCATAGCCAACAGTCATATCTGTCTCAGTTAAGGCATCATCTTTCTTACCCCAATTTGCAGTATCTATATTCTGCCATATATTTACATAAGCATTCCCATAACTAAAAGTAAGTGAAGGTTGAAGGCATATGTCATTTTTAGTGGTGTTATCTGCACGTCCACGCCATACATATTGATTAGTTACGGTTAAGGATACATCTGTTTGGATATTTTTAGGGTTAAAAGCCTGTTGTGCCGCAGTAGAATTAGAAACAAAACCCAAACTTGCAAATGTAAAAACAATCGCAATTAATAACGCCCATTTTTCTTTAATAGAATTCATTCTGTCTCCACCTCCGTTAATTTTTTATTGTCAATTAATTAAGACTAAACACGGCCGCCTCTTTAATAAAGGCGGCCGTAAGAGTATTATATAGTAATCAATTAAAAAGATACATCAAGTGTTACACCACCATATATAAAGGTATTCTGTCCACTTCTTCCTGCATCAAACTGTGGTAAGCTAAGAAGTTCTCCAGCTTTTTTGCTAAGAGGGAAAGAACAATCAAGCTCTGGACTAAGAGTTACTCCATTTGCGATAGGAAATGTTAGAGATGCATATATTAATCCATCTTTAAAGTCATTAAAATCTTTATTGGCATTGTTACCATCTGGATATGCACCTTTATCATTAGAGGCCAAATAACTTATCTTAGCTCCTAAGTGTAAATCCATATTACCCATACCTACATAAGACCCAATTGGTACATCTTGAGAAACCCCTAATGTAATATAAGTTCCAGGATAATGTCCAATTTCTCTATATATGGTAAGCTTTGGATTTAAAATAGTATTTAAAGTACCAGATACATAAAGTTCATGACTATCATATGCACCAGAAAGAGCATACCAGATATATCCCCCTTCTACAGTTACAGGGCCTAAATTTTTGTTATATCCAAAAGTAAAATCTGTTTCATTTAAATTATCCATACCGCTTTCCCAAGGATTGGTATCTATGTTCTGCCAAATATTAACAAATGCCCCTTCATAACCAAATGTATAAGAAGGTTGAATAACCAAACTATCCCTAGAATGCGCCTCTCCTCTCCATACATATTGACTCATAAAACTTACAGATACATCAACTGTAGGCTTTTGCTGCTGTGCATGAGAAGGAGTGACCCAAGCACCAGATAATACAAGTGCTAAAACAGCATAAAACCAGGTCAACCTACCAAGTAAGTCTTTCATAATAAAACCTCCTCTTTTGTTTTTTTACATTTTTGTAGTGGCCTTATAACCATCCTAATCAAAAGTAAAACACACATCTAAAAAAGCAAAATCTATACCTTTATATGAAATCCTAAAAATTATACAGGAAGCATAATAGAAGATGAGCTAGTATTCATTGATTGAAGACATAATTTTGTGCCACATGCCATCGTACCAATGAAGGGATAAAAGACTAGTGACTTCTAAGCCACAATGATCTTGCTTATAGGGCAAAAATGTCCCCATCACACCTATATAAGGCTCTTTCAAAGACTCTAAAGACTCTCTAATATCTCCACGAGTAAGATAATCGGTTGCAAGCGCTGCTTTTGTAAATAAATTTATTCCATCCCATGCACAGCCTGCGGCCATTATACCAAAGGGGCCAACGTCTTCTATTCTTATTTTTACCTGAGAGTAAAATAAAGAAATAGGCACATTAGAAGTTGAATTGCTATCAAGTAAATTTGGAGCAAGGACGGGTGGAAGTGCGCTAATCATATCTAAATCAGATAGATTATAGGGTATTACAGAATTAAATGTATATGGAGAGATGGCAATTGTGGCTCCTGTTGATATGGCACTTTGGCACACATAATTCATTTTAGAAGATCTTGCCCAACATATAACAACTTGTGCACCTTCACTTAGTAAAGTTTTAAATTGAGGTGTCATATCTGTATCTGTTGGAGAAAATTCTTTAATCCCCATTATGTCAATTCTATATTGTAATCCATATCCCCGTAACCACAAAGAGTCCTCTTCATCTTGTTTGTTACTCTCTATTAAAATACCTGCTTTTTTAAAACCCTGTTTTGCTATTGCTCTATATATAGCTTTCATAATAGTAGATTTAGGAGGTGAGACAGAAAATATCCAATATATACTTCTACCTGCTATAGGAAAGATATTCTTATCCCCACATGTAATTATCAGAGGAACTTGGTGTATAGAACAAAAATTCCATAAAGGCTTAATGAGTTCAGGATGTATTGGCCCTAATATAGCTAAGACATGCTTTTGGTAAACTAATACTTGTGCTCCTATTAAAAGCTGTTTTTTACTACCAGCGGTATCTGCAACATATAGCTTTAATGGTCTACCATCTATCCCCCCTTGGGAGTTGATATTGTTAATAGCTTGTCTTGCTGCTTGAAGTGCACATAGTCCTATTTGGGCTTCTGGGCCAGATAGATCCCATAAAGCACCAATAACTACTGGTTCAGAAAAAGACTTCTGAGCCCAGAATATAAAAATAAAAACTATACAAAAAAGTATAGAAATTAATCTTTTTTTTAACATTTTTGTTTATTTAAATTATTCTAACATCTTTAACTGCTTTTTGGCTACTCGTGCTTGTGGTGTATTAGGATAAAATTTTATTAGTTTCTTTAAAACAATTTTAGCACTATCTGTATCACCTATTTTTACAAAAGCCAATCCTTGCTTTAGAAGGGCATCTGGGACTTTATTAGATTGAGGGAATTCTGTTATTACCTTTTGGTAGTCCAGAATGGCTTCTTCATAACGTTGCATTCTATATTCACATTCACCTATCCAAAAATAGGCATTAGGAACTAATAACCCTTTAGGATTCTGATTTATATAAGCCCTTAAGGTCTTTTCTGCTTCTTCAAACTTACCTTTATTAAATAAATCTAAGGCTTGATGATATAAGTCTACTTTACCTTGTGCTATCTCTTTTCTTGTTTGCTCTACCTGTTGAGTAACTTTATTGGACGCTTCTAGTAATTTGAGCTCTTGTTGTATATTATCTAACTCTGCTTGAATTTGATTAATCTGTTGGTTTAATTTTTGATAATCTTGTTGGTGTTGATAATTTATCTGATCAACTAATCCATTTATTCTCATCTGTTCTGCCTGAAGTTCATCTAATCTGTTAGATAAGTTTGCTAAGGTTTGTCTCACAGAAGCAATATCTTTTTTACCAACTTCTTTTAGGTCTGATCTAATAACATTTAACTGCCTGCTCATTACCTGAACCTTTTTAGTTAACGCCTGATTTTGAATATCTAGACTATTTACTCTCATCTCAAGCATATTTACTTGATCTTGAGGAGCACAACCAACAACCAAGAATCCCAATAACATTAAAATAAAAATTCTAACAATATAATCAATTGTTAACTTGACTACCTTATTCCTCATGTCCCCCTCCTAATAAAAAATCATCTTTTATCTGGTCCCCAATTAGGGCATGTTATAGAAGCATTTTTTATCTTTAAAAGAAGCCTTCTATGAGCTCCATTTAAATACATCACATAAAGAACTGGATTGGAATTGTTCACAGAACAGCTAAAAACAATTTGTCTACCATCAGGTGACCACGATGGACAATGATTATTGCCAATATCTGTCAGTTGTTGAGGGGTTCCCCCTGAAACAGGAATCGTAAAAATTTGAAAACTTCCATTTACTAAACCTGAATAGGCTATCTCATCTCCTTTAGGAGACCATGAAGGATCAGTATTATAACTACCTTGATATGTCAATCTTCTAATACTACCATCTTTTAAGTTCATAATATATATTTGAGGATTTCCCTCCCTATTTGACACAAAGGCGATTTTTGAACCATCTGGCGACCAACATCCAGAAACATTTATCCCTGGCCCATAGGTAAGGCGTTTTAATATTTTACCATTTAAATCTATAATATAGAGATCTGGATTCCCATCTTTACTTAAAGTAACTAATAATTTCTTACCATCTGGAGACCAAGCTGGAGCTATATTTACTCCCCTATAGCTACAAATCAGTTTAACCTGATGGGTAATAAGATTTTTTATATACAAACAAGGCCTTCCATTTCTATAAGATGTATAAACCAACAGACGTCCATTTGGAGAAATCTTAGGAGAAACCACAATAGAATTATCAAATGTCTCTCTTCTAAGATCTTGTCCATCAAAATCACATATATATACATCTTTTCCTTTCCCTCGTTGAACTACCATAGCAATTTGAGAAAGGCTTATACCTGGCTGTCCTGTAATTGCTCTGACAACCTGATCACAAAATTTATGTCCTATAAGACGTAAATCCTTTACATTACCTATATATCTAATACCTACAAGCTGCTTACCTGTAGCTAAATCAAATAGTCTTAAATTTACAGTTAATTTATCTCCGGTTCTTGTAAGATCACCTAATATGACATAATCTACTCTAAACTTGGTCCAATCAGTATTAGGACTTCCACCATACAAATCCGGATTTAAGACTGAAAAGTAGCCTTGAAAGGTCAAATCTCTGGACATAATAACAGAAAGGCGCTTCCCCATTATTCTATCTTCAAACGTACCAGATGGCGAAGCTAAATAAGGTATTGCTATAGGTATCTTTTTTAGATAAGGAGAAGTAATATCAATATATACTCTCTGAGCTCTTACCAAACTACAAGTCCATATAAGTACTATAAGTATAAAGAATAACAAAACATGATATTTATTTCTTAACACACCCATCAGAGGACACCCTTATTTACCAATTTGATTTGGTTTAAATCTAACCCCTATCTCTAGCGGACCAGGTCTTAAAGGTACTGGTAGAGGAGGAAAAGGTCCAGATTCCTCTACCGCTCTTAAAGCTGATTGATCAAATAGTTGATTGCCAGAACTCTTTTCTATCCATTTTTTTATTATGTTTCCATGTTCATCAATATCAATAACTATAATACATTGAAGGGGCTCTTTTGAAAGCCCTTCTGGCCAAGCCCAATTTCTATGTAATTCAGGATAAACATACCTAGCTAAATAATTCCTTAATGCTTGATTATATCTCTGCTTTGCCTTTTGTTGAACAATTTCCTCCAGTTGTTTTAGCTGCTTAGCAAGATATTGTTCTCTTTTCTTTTCTTCTATCTGCTTTTGAATTTGTTTTATTTTCTCTGAAATGATTCTATCAAAATTTTCTTGTTTCTTCTTTTTTATATTTTTGGTTTGTTTTTTATATTTATAATTCTTTTTTTTGTGATAAGCTAACTTTTTTTTGTCAATTTTACTGTTCTTTTTAACTCTTTTTAACTTTTTAGGATGAATTGACACTAAATTTTTAGCCTTTTTAGATTTATTCAGTTTATAATGGTTATCTTTATGCTTAACTTTTCTAATTGGAATGGAACTTGTTTTCTTTTTAGTTTTTTTTATTTTAGATAGAGTCTTTTTGGGGGACTCCTTAATAATTTGTTTTTGTAATTTTACATTACTGATCTTTTTTTTGTTAGGATTTGTAGTAGGAGCTACATTAAATAAATCTATTGTAACTATTTTAGGTGTATTAGGTCTTAAAGGCCAATATTGCGTCAATATAGTAGGTATTAATAAAAATACAACATGAGTAAGTAGTGCCCATATAAATGCCTTTTTCCATGATGGATCAGAAAATAGACTCACTGTGAGTCATGCCTCCACACTATCTTTTAACTGGTAGCTGTGTAACCAATCCTAATTTTTCTATACCTGCTCTTTTAATGGCTGAGATCACCTTTGCAACCAGCCCATAAGCTATTGCCCTATCTGCTCTCAATAAAACCCTAGGTTGTTTAATTTGAGACCTCATTTGGATCAATTTTTGTTGTAATAAATTTATATCTACCATTACACCGTTTAAGTAGATATGTCCCTTTGCATCTATAATTACATTTATAGGTATAGACTTTTGAGGAAGGGAACGTGCTGTTGCCTTTGGTAGCCTAACATTTAACCCATGTGTCATCATAGGAGCTGTAACCATAAAAATTATCAATAATACAAGCATAACATCTACAAAAGGAGTAACGTTTATATCTGACATAAGAGATTTTTTAAAAGCCATCTATCACTCCTATTTTTTAAATTTTATTCATGATCTGAAGCTATTTCTTCTTCTTTAGCAATCAATTGTAGGTCTTTAACACTCCTCTTATGCGCTTTATTAATGGAAATAGAAGCTAATTGACGCTCCACCCTATTTAAAAATTCATCAGAGAATACCTGTAATTTCGACTCTTCATGATTTACCCAGCTTGTAAATAGATTATAAGCAATAACAGCGGGTATTGCTGTAGCAAGACCAGCAGCAGTTGCTATTAATGCTTCGGATATACCAGGAGCAACAGTAGCAAGACTAGCTGATCCTTGAAGACCTATATGTCTAAAGCTATCCATTATTCCCCATACTGTTCCAAAAAGACCAATAAATGGTGCAACGTTTCCTGTTGTAGCCAAAAAAGGAAGTGATATCGCTAACTCAGAAATCTCTTTTTCTATTCCCTTCTTTAAGGCTCTACTTAATATCTCTATATGAGTTTTTAAAATAAAATTTAAATCTCCTGCAATCTTACTCTCTCTTAGCTTTAATAATTCACGATACCCATGAAGAAAGACCTGTGCCATAGAAGAAGACCTAAAATCAGACCTAGCAGAAGGATATACCTCTGTTATTTTAACACTTGAATTAAATTCATGTTCAAACTCACTATCTAATCTTGCTATCTTTTTAAAACGAGCTATCTTCCAAAATATAATAGTCCAACATATTAAAGAAAAAAATAACAAAATTATCAATACTAATTGAACAATAGGTCCCGCATCCAAAATCATAGACCATATACCACCTGCTATTACCTCTGCTGTCATAAAAGCCTCCTAGAGATAAACTTAATTATTACCGAATTATTTATTATGATTAAATTTCAGAGAGAAGATGTGCATTTTTTATTCCTTAATTATTAATGAGGTAAAAATATAAAATCATCCTGCACTTTTTTGGGGAAGATACCTTTCTCATAACCTATTTTATAAAGCATAGTTAGTGCCTTTTTTCCTTCTTCTGCTAAGTCAATTGTAAAATCATTAACATATAAACTAATATGTTTTAAGATTACATCATCATCCAACTCCTGAGCATATCGTTTAATAAATGGCATACATTCTGACTTATGAGAAAAGCTATAAAGCGTGCTTTCTTTAATGGCATTAGAAAATTTAGTCAGAACCTCCTTGCTTAACTCTCTTTTCGCTATAATACCACCTAAAGGAATAGGTAAACCTGTAGTATCTTCCCACCATTTGCCAAGATCAGAGATACAAATTAATCCTTTTTCTTTATAAGTAAATCTAGACTCATGTATGATAACACCAGCATCTACCTCACCTCTAGCTACAGCATCTGGTATTTCATTGAAATACATAATCTTAGTATGCTCTAATTTAGGTAATAAAAGCTTTAAGAGTAAATGTGCTGTAGTCCATTTACCTGGAATGGCTATAACTTTTTTAGTAAGTTCATCTAAGCTATAATCTCTTTTAGCAATTAAAAGCGGACCACAACCTCTTCCTAAGGCAGAACCACTTGGAAGAATTACATATTCATCACTTACATATCCAAATAAGTGGAAAGAAACCTTACTTATGTCTAACTCTTTTAAAATTACCCTCTTATTAAGTTCTTCAACATCTGAAATTAAGTATTTAAAATCTAAGTCAAAATTTATCTTATTGTTAATTAAAGCATAAAATATAAATGTATCATTTGGACAACCAGAAAAACCCAATGTAAAACTTTTCATGACCTCCCCTGAAACTACAAAATTTTAATGATCTTTTTCAAAGATAATGACAATGACTTTATAGCTTCATCAATTCTCCATAAGTTTATAGGATCACACACAATATTACTAACACTTCTTATCTCTAAAAGAGGAATGTTATATAATCTACATACCTTAGCAATAGAAGCCCCTTCCATATTCTCTACGCTGGTATTCCACTTATTTTTTATTCTATAAGCTCTATCCTCATACATTGTTGAACAACATACAGTTGCAAAATTAACTATTGGGAAATCTAACATTTTGTCTTTAAACAACCAATTCATCTCCTCTAATAAATTAAAAACAACGTCTTCTTCTGTTAAAACACTAATTGGTTCTTCTTTATCTTTAAAACACCTAGCAATATCTACAAAAATCTCTTTTGAGGCAATTACAACATCTCCAATCCCTAATCCTGAATCAGGATAAGCTCCACATACTCCAAAAAGGATTATTAAGTTAGGTAGATAATGCTCTAAAATCTGAGTAAGTTTTATAGCAGAGAAAACTGGACCAATTCCTATTACAACCTTTTTATAATCTATATCTGATGCAGCCTCTATCTCATAGGATGTAGGAGAAATCATAAGAATATCTTTCATAGATTAAGCCTTTGAAAAGATAAGCCTTAAACCCAGCAATATACCACTTATTAATACAATACTACCCGCTGCAGGTAAATCCCAATAAACAGCAGCAATAAGACCCCCTACCACAGAGATAACTGCGACTAATACAGCTTTAATAACAGCCATTTTAAAACTTGTAGCACCTATAAGTGCTGTTGCAGCAGGTATTACCATAAGAGCAGCAATAAGTAAAAGTCCAACAACCTTCATACCAATTACCACAGTAACTGCAGAGAGGCTTACAAGCACTATATCAAGTGTACGTACTTTTATACCAGAGACTATTGCACTCTCCTGATCAAAACTTGCATATACCAACTCATTAAAAAACAAAGCTAAAACAAGAAGCACTAGAGATGCCAAAATAGCAGCTATTATCTCTTCTTTAGGCCCTATAGTAAGAAGAGAACCAAAAAAATATGACAAAAGATCAGCATTAAAATCCCCAGCAACTGAGGCAAGGACAATTCCTAGTGCCATTCCTAAACTACTTAATATCCCGATACCAGTATCTCCACCAAGGCCTGCTTTGTCCTTTAAAAAAACAATTGCAATAGAAGCCAAAAAACCAAAACCAAGGGATACGAATAAAGGGCTCTTATTTAAAAGAAGGGCAAGAGCAACGCCTCCAAAAGTAACATGGGCAAGCCCATGACCTATCATTGCCTCTCGCCTTAAAACCATAAAAAGCCCTAATACTGCACAGCTAATAGATACTAGTAACCCTGCAATAAGAGCACGGTGCATAAATTCATATGAAAATATCTCTACAACTTCCATATGATCAACTCTCCATATATCTTATTAATGCGAAGTCTACACTTTTTTATAAACATTACAACAAAACAAAAAATCCTCTAATACCATAATCACTTTTTAGTTGTTTTAGTTTTTAATTGTGGTAAAATAGTAACTAAATACCAAAAAGAAAGAGGTAATAATGAGAGATCCTCAGCTACTTATTAATCAAACCTTATTAAAAGGCTACAGCCTTAAAACATGTTTTGGCATAAAGGGTTGTCCTAATAGAGTTACAGAAAGTGGAAAACTGGTAGATAAGATTGAGGAAATCTTAAAATCAAAAAATCTAAAAGAGTTTTTAGAAAAAAAGATACTAGGGGAAATAAGGCCCCATCATCAATTTAGTATAGCAATATCAGATTGCCCAAATGCATGTTCTAGACCCCAAATAGTAGACATAGGAATTATAGGAACTAGTTATCCTGAAATATCAGACTCTAAATGTAAGGGATGTGGCAATTGTGTAGATAGCTGTGAAGAAGATGCTATAACTCTTCTAGAATCGCCAAATCTTCCTATGATAGATCCTGAAAAGTGTTTAGGCTGTGGACAATGTGTAAAAAGTTGTCCTACAGGAACCCTTAAAAATGGGAAAACAGGCTATCGTATATTGCTAGGGGGGAAACTAGGCAGACATCCTCAACTAGGCTATGAACTTAAAGGATTATTCTCTGATACCCAAGTTTTATCTATTTTAAAGAAAACACTTGATTTTTATATAGAAAAAAATCAAAAAGGAGAACGATTAGGCGAAATATTAAATAGGGTAGGCATAAGAAATTTAATTAATATCCTTTAAAATTACTATGGAGATATCATGAAATGTCCAGGACAAGATACAAGATATTGGAAACCTGATGCTATTTTTGAAATAAAATGTCCTAAATGCGGTAATACTATAGAATTCTTTAAAGACGATACAACTAGAATATGTTCTAACTGTGGACAAAAAATAAGAAATCCTAAATTAGACCTTGGCTGTGCCCAATATTGTCCTTATGCTAAGCAGTGTCTTAGAGAATTTAAGGAAATAGATATAAACGAAGTAAAACAGCTTTTAAAAATTAAATAAATTCAAAATAATTTATTTAGTATCTTATAAATTTCTTAATATTCAAAAAATAAACAAAACAAGATTGCCAATCGAATAAAATTCTTTATAATATTCTATTTCTAAGATTTTTGGACTTATCCAATTTTTTATAGTTTATAAAGAGTCTTTAAGTATTATTTTAAAAATATATAACGATAAAAAAATTAAAAAAGTGAATTAGCCGGAGGATATTATGGCAAGAGTCACTGTAGAAGATTGTCTAGTACATGTTCCTAGCCGATTTGAACTTGTTTATCTTGCAGTAGAACGAGTAAAACAATTAAGAAAAGGGGCTGAACCTTTAGTAAAATGTAAAAATAAAGAAATAGTTTTAGCTCTTAGAGAGATAGCTGCAGGAAAAGTTAGATTTGATAATCTTGAAGAACTTGCTAAAGAGGCAGAAGAAAAAAAGGTCTTTAAGACTCTTCAACAGGCAGAATTACTTGATACAAACAAAAAGAGCAAGTAGAGACGGTGATGGCCTATGGCACCTAAAAGAGATTATTACGAAATACTTGGAGTACCTAGAAATGCTACAGAAGAAGAGATTAAAAAGGCCTATCGTAAGCTTGCTCTAAAGTACCATCCAGATAGAAACCCTGGCAATAAGGAAGCAGAAGAACGTTTTAAAGAAGCTGCAGAGGCCTATGAAGTACTACGAGATCCAGAAAAGAGACGTGCTTATGATCTTGGCGGACATGAAGGAGTAGCAGGAACTGGATTTACAGGATTTTCTGGATATGAAGATATATTTAGATCTTTTAGTGATCTATTTAATGAATTTTTTAACTTTGGTAGTTCAGGAAAGCATTCAGAATTTTATGAACCAGGTGCAGATATAAGATATGATCTTGCAATTACATTTGAAGAAGCTGCTAAAGGAACTGAAACAGAAATAGAAGTTAATCGTATGATTATATGTCCTGAATGCCAGGGTACAGGTCTTTCAGAAAAATCCAAACGTATTACATGCCCTACATGTAGAGGGACTGGACAAGTTGTAAGCTCTGGTGGTTTCTTTCGTATTGCAACAGTATGTCCTCAATGTAATGGTGAAGGAGTAATTATTGTAGATCCATGTAAAAGATGTAAAGGCGAAGGTAGGATTAGAGCCAAAGAAAGAGTTAAAATAAAAATACCTGCGGGAGTTGATACTGGCTCTCGTTTAAGATTAAGAGGAGAAGGTGATGCAGGGCTAAAAGGTGCACCTGCGGGAGACTTATATATCGTTATCCATGTAGAACAACATGAGATATTTCAAAGAAGAGGAGATGATGTATATCTAAAAATACCTATTACTATTGCTCAAGCAGCATTGGGAGATCAAGTTGAAGTACCTACTTTATATGGTACAAAAACTATAGAAATACCACCAGGGACTCAAAATGGTAATATATTTAAGCTTAAAGGATTAGGATTCCCAAATCTTAGAGGATTTAGCCAAGGAGATCAATTAATAGAGGTAGAAGTCCAAATACCTACCAATTTAACTCCTCGCCAAAAGGAACTGCTTGAGGAATTTGATCAAATTGAACGAGAAAAACAAAAAGGTGCAAAAGGATTCTTCCATAGAATATTTAGTAAACACAAATATCAAAAACAGAAACATAGATCAAAACAGCAATAGAAGGGCCTGAGAAGAAATGAATTTAGATCACTTCACCCATATAGATGAAAAAGGGCGAGCTAGAATGGTTGATGTTAGTGAAAAAAAAGAGACCGTTCGATTTGCTCAGGCCCAAGCAGAAATAGAATTAGGTGAAAAGGCATTTAATCTCTTAATTAAAGGAGAAATTGCAAAAGGAGATGTATTTGCAGTAGCAAGAGTCGCCGGAATAATGGCAGCTAAAAAAGTAGATGAACTAATCCCGCTTTGCCATCCACTTCCAATACAATTTGTAGAAATAGATTTTATTTCTAATCCAAAAGATTATTCTATAATTATAGAATCAAGAGTAAAATTAAAAGGTGTAACGGGAGTAGAAATGGAAGCACTTACTGCAGTAAGTGTTGCAGCTTTGACTATATATGACATGTGTAAAGCTGTACACAAGGGAATCCGTATAAAAGATATAAAGCTCATTAAGAAGTCGGGAGGCAAAAGCGGTACCTGGACAAGAGAAGGAGGATAATCTATGGATCAAGCACAACTTGAATACTTCCGTGCTTTACTTCAAAAAAAACTAGATGAGCTATTAAATGAAGCCGATAAAACTATTGAAGAAATGACAGATCAAGATGGACACTATCCTGATCCAACTGATAGGGCAGCTATAGAATCTGATAGAAGTTTTGAGCTACGTATTAGGGATAGAGAGAGAAAATTAATTCAAAAAATAAAAAAAGCCCTTGAAAGAATAGATGATGGTACATATGGCATATGTGAAGAATGTGGTGAGGATATTGGTTTTAAACGCCTTGAAGCAAGACCCGTGACAACACTGTGTATAAAATGTAAAGAGAGACAAGAAAGAGAAGAAAAGGCAAGAGGTGAATAATATTTATTTTTTTAATTAATTAGGTAAAAAATTATGAGATTTCCTCTAAAGGTGCTATTTTTATGGCACATGCACCAACCTCTTTATATTGACCCTTTCCAAAATCGTTTTTGTATGCCTTGGGTAAGAATCCATGCTATAAAGGCATACTCTGATATGGTTTCAGTTCTTGAAGAAAATCCAAATGCCAGAGTTACAGTAAATCTTGTGCCTTCTCTATTAGCACAAATAGAAGCTTACTGTAATGGGATGAGTGATGATTTTCTAGATATATCTAGAAAACCTGCATCAGAATTAACTCCAGATGAACAAAATTTTATACTAACTAGATTTTTTAGTTGTAATTGGCCTACGATGGTATATCCATATCCGAGATATTCTCAACTTCTCTCTCTAAGGGGGAAAGAACTAGATCCGACAAACCTAAGTACAATAAGAGATAAATTCTCTACGCAAGACTTTTTAGATTTACAGGTATGGTTCAATCTTACTTGGATAGGATTTTCCAATAGAAAAGACCCTTTTATAAAAGGGCTTTTAAAAAAAGAACGGCTTTTTACAGAAGAAGAAAAAAACGAATTATTAGATTTTCATTTAAAATTACTATCTCAAGTAACTAAAAGATACAAAAATCTTTGGGAAAAAGGACAGATTGAGCTATCTACTAGTCCATTTTATCATCCCATTTTACCCCTTTTAATAGATACAGATTGTGCTAAAAGGGCTATGCCCCATGTAAATCTTCCTCCTAGGTTCCACTATCCTGAAGATGCTAAGGAACATTTAATAAAGGCCAAAAATTATTTTAAAGAACATCTAGGAAAAGAACCCATAGGACTTTGGCCATCTGAAGGATCAGTATCGCCTGAATTGATTCCAATAGTACAGGAAGTAGGCTTTAGTTGGGCTGCCACAGATGAAGAAATATTATTTAACTCTTTAGAGTATCATGACTCTACAGCTTTATTTCAACCCTATCGAGTCGAAGTCGAAGGTGGCTCTATAAATATGGTTTTTAGGCATCATCGCCTTTCAGACCTAATAGGTTTTGTATATCAAAAAAATGATCCAAATCAGGCAGTAGATGATTTTATAGCCAGGCTTTCTGGTATACAAGATATGTGTCAAGAGATGGGAAGAGCTGCTACTGTAGCAGTCATATTAGATGGAGAAAACCCCTGGGAATATTATCCAGATGGTGGAGAGGCATTTTTAACAAAACTGTATGATAGATTATCTAAGCATCCAGAAATTGATATGATGACAATATCAGAGGCAATAGAGGAAATTCCTCCTCAGAAAACATTAAATAAACTACATACAGGCTCTTGGATAAATCATGACTTTGGAATATGGATTGGTGGCGTAGAAGAAAACAAGGCATGGTCATATCTGGGGAAAGCAAGGGCTGAATTTGAAAGAATAAAACAAAAAGATGAGATTGATAAACAGGCAATAGAAGAAGCTAAAGAAGCAATAATGGCTGCAGAAGGTAGCGATTGGTTTTGGTGGTATGGAGACCAGTTTGTTTCAGATTTTGCCTTTGAGTTTGATAGATTGTTTAGAGCTCATTTACAACATATGTATAAAAGCTTAGGGCTTTGGGTACCTGAAGATTTGAATATACCAATAAGAAGAGCTCATGAAGTAATACCAAGTAGAGAACCAAGGGGTTTTATACAACCAGAAATAGATGGGAAGCTTTCTCATTATCTTGAATGGACAGGAAGTGGTCTTCTTATTTTATCAGATCGTGGCGGAGCTATGCATCAAGGACAAGCCCTTTTAAAAGAGATCCGCTGGGGTTTTGATCTTGAGAATTTTTACTTAAGGCTTGATCCTAGAAACAAGGGGTTCAGTGAATGGGAAGAAGGAACAAGTTTATCTATTATACAAGAAGCTAGAGAAAAAGAATTCCGTTTAGTTTTAAAGCTTATAGAAAAAGCTCTACCAGAAAGTGGTCCTGCAAAATGGGAACTTGAATTTTTTATAGATGAAGAAAAAAAAGACCCAAAAGAGTGTGGAATCAAATGGGCTTCTTATTTTATAGTTGAGATATCTATACCATTTTCTTGTTATGGCATAGAACAAGGGGAACATCTTAAAGTATACATAGAGATAGCCAAGGGGGGACTTGTTCAAGATAGATGGCCTAGACAAGGCTATATAGTAGTAACACGTCCAGATGAAGATTATGAAAGACGTATATGGCTTGTTTAAAATAACTAGGGGGAGGTTTATTAATGCCTGAACTAAGACGGGACCCGATCATAGGACGATGGGTAATCATAGCAAAGGAACGCGGTAAAAGACCATCAGATTTTGTAATAGAAAAAGAAAAGACAAAAGGTGGATTTTGTCCGTTATGTCCAGGCAATGAACATACAACACCTCCAGAAGTACTTGCCTATGGAAGAAGTACCTTTGCTCCTAATACTCCTGGGTGGACATTAAGGGTTGTGCCTAATAAATTCCCTGCTCTTGTTGTAGAGGGGGATTTAGATAAGCAAGGAGAAGGTATTTATGACAAGATGAATGGTATAGGGGCTCATGAAGTAATAATAGAAACTCCCCGACATAATGAAACAATGGCTCAAATGAGTCATGATCAACTCATTCAAGTATTTTGGGCATATAGGGATAGGATGGTAGATTTAGCCAAGGATATGCGTTTTAGATATATTATTGTATTTAAAAATTTTGGCCGAGCTGCTGGAGCATCCCTTGAACACTCTCATTCTCAATTAATTGCCCTTCCTATTGTACCACAGAGAATTGAAGAAGAATTAAAAGGCAGTCAGAGGTATTTTGATTATAAAGAGCGTTGTGTTTATTGTGACATAATAAGACAGGAAAGATCTCAAAATATAAGGATTGTTTGTGAAAATAGTGATTTTATTGTCATTTGTCCTTATGCACCAAGAGCACCTTTTGAAATGTGGCTTATGCCTAAAAATCATCAATCTTCTTATACTTCTATGACAGATGCCCAATTTCATTCATTAACAGATATATTTTCTGAAGCAATGAAAAGACTCGATAAGGCATTGCCGCGTGTACCTTATAATTTCATGCTTCATACTGCACCTCTTAGAACACCACAACTTGAACACTATCATTGGCACATAGAGATAATGCCAAAGCTTACTATGATAGCTGGATTTGAGTGGGGTACAGGGTTTTATATAAATCCAACACCTCCAGAAGAATCTGCTAAATTCTTAAGAGAAATTGACTTAGAAGGATAGAATAAGTGCAAAGAGGGGGAATAATTCTTAAATTAATTTGAGAACATAAAATTAGAAAGGAGGACCAATTATGTCTGATAAAAAGAAAATTTTAGTTGTTGATGATGAAGAAAGTATCCATCTTCTTTACAAAGAAGAATTTGAAGAAGAAGGTTATGAAGTAACTTCAGCTATAAACGGTGAAGAAGCTCTAGATTTATTTGATAAAATTGAACCTGATCTAGTAATATTAGATATTAATATGCCAGGCATGGATGGAATAGAAGTTCTTAGAAAGATGAAAGAGAAAAGACCTGATATACCAGTAATATTAAGCTCTGCTTATCCAGAATATAAACAAGACTTAGCTTCTTGGGCATCAGATGACTATATAGTTAAATCCTTTAACCTTGATGAATTAAAAGAATCTGTACGTAGACATATATCAAAAAAGAAGACATAAAAAGATAAAGTCTTTTATTAAGTAATTATTTAGCAATGTTTTTCTATCGATAAGGTGATCCATGAGTTTCCCAAAAAAGGGCATGTATTATTTCTTTTATCTTTTGTTGTTGTTCAGGAGAGAGTTTAATAAATTGTACTCCAATTCTATATCTATATCCTACTTTTTTAACCCATCTGACAATTGCCTTAACCTTTAAAGGAGGATTAGAAGTAAGAGTAAGAGTTAATTTAGTGCCTGGCTCAAGAGGTTTTAGAGCTTCTATTTGTAGCCCACCAACACTTATATCTTTTACATACTCTTTGTGCATTTTTTTGCCGTCAGAATAAATAACATCATAGTGAGTGGGCAAACGCTCAGTTCTACGTCTGTTGGTAATCTTCTCCCTATCCATATTAGCCTCCATACGAGGCTTGTCGGCTAATTCATCAAAAACTTAAACAATTATGAGATTGAATAATAGTAAATGTTATATTTTTTTAAAAAATATTACCAGATTAGAAACTCTAATAATAAAAAAATTATGTTGTCTTATAGACTAAAAATTTTTTCTAATATTAAAATTCTCTTAAGTCTTTAGTCTTTTTAAAACATTTACTACAAAACTGTTTACATAGTCTAAACAATTGTTAGATTTAATATCCCTTCTGTATCTTCTACTTGAAATATCTTAAAAGAAGAATCTGATGGTAGGCACTTTTTGACAAGATTTGCAAGCACTTTCTTTGGACCTGATTCTATAAAGGTATCTATTCCATCATTCCTCATATTTACAACTATATCATACCACCTTACAGGAGATACCATCTGTTTGGATAAAAGCTCTTTTATTCTTAAAGGATCAGTCTCTGCTTTAGCACTTACATTAGAATAAATAGGTACTGTGGGAGATAAAAACTCTACTTCATCCATAAGAGAGGAAAACTCTCTAGCAGCATCCTTCATAAGGGGACTATGAAATGGACCAGAAACCTTAAGAGGAATTGCTCGTGCCCCTTTTTCTTTAACTAACTTACATGCCTCTTTTATAAGGGCTTTTTCTCCTGTAATAACAATCTGTTCTAAAGAATTATGATTTGCTAGAGAAATCTCTCCCTTTTTTCTAAGATCATCAATAATTTTAGATAGCTCATCTTTTGAAAGGCCAATTACAGCAGCCATTGAGCCACTTACTTTTTGGCCTGCCTCTTCCATGAGCTGCCCTCTTTTTTTAACCAACTTAAAGGTATCTTCAGTACTTAAAACGCCTGCTGCC
>Ga0256834_1001143_pt1 | contig 18462 bp, 15 predicted proteins | sample 4281140metaG_FD_190536 | JGI IMG/M metagenome (GOLD analysis project Ga0256834, IMG submission 190536) | Hydrothermal vent microbial communities from East Pacific Rise, Pacific Ocean - 4281-140 | ecosystem: Environmental > Aquatic > Marine > Hydrothermal vents | place: Pacific Ocean: East...
ACAGGGCTAATTGTAACATACATTATTTGGTTAGTACTTGTAAGTGCATCTGCAGTTTTATAAGTGCCAACTCCATTATAGCCAAAAACTTGAAAGCTAATGGTATTTCCTGAATTGTCGCCTCCCTGTACTGCTAATATGCCATTTGTTATTGTAGCTCCAATAATTGTAGCAGGATCTGTAGATGCAGCAAAATCAGCTCCATTAATCTTTGCTGTTAAAAATTCATCTCCTTCGCCTGATGAGCCATCGCTATCATCATTTGAGCAACTTAAAAATAATGTTGTGCAAATAAGAATTGTAAAAATGGTTTTAATTTGTAATGTTTTCATAGTTTAAGATATTTTAATTATTAATAGTTCAAAACTCTTATAAATTAAAAGTGAAGTCAATACGGCATTTGCCTTATATTTTTAAATAAAAATTATTGTTTAGCTTTATCGATTGAAAATTTGTTACATTGTAATTTTAAATACAATAACAAAGATTCAATGGAATTAATCTATTTATGAAATTCTATTTAAGAAAGCATATAAAATCATGGAAGTTAGATCAAAGATTTAATGATACAAATACTAAAAATTCTAGGCTATTATTCTATGCCTTAATAGTAGGTCTTATAGTAGGTTTAGCAGGATCAATTTTTCGTATAGTACTTAGCTATATTGAAGTTTTTAGGGATGATTTATATAAAAATGCCAATAATTTAGGTTTTTTAGGTTGGATAGCACCTATTTTATTTGCAATTATAGGTATAAGTATCTCATTGTTTTTAGTTAGAAAATTTGCACCAGAGACATCAGGAAGTGGGGTGCAGGAAATAGAAGGGGCTTTAGATGGGATACGTCCTATTCGTTGGAAAAGAGTATTACCAGTTAAATTTTTTGCTTCATTATTCTCTTTAGGCAGTGGTTTGCTATTAGGACGTGAAGGACCTACAATTCAAATAGGTGCAAATATTGGTAAAATGATCAAAGATGCACTAGGAAAATCAGATACAGAAGACAACCCTTTAATATCAGCTGGAGCTGCAGCTGGGCTTGCAAGTGCTTTTAATGCTCCTTTTGCAGGGATTATTTTTATTATTGAAGAAATGCATGAACATTTCAGGTTCAATTTTTATTCAGTAGCCGCTATTATGATTGGAGCAGGAACAGCAGATTTTGTTGTTAGATCTTTAGTTGGAGCTAATCCAATAATACAAATGGTAGTTTATTCAAGTCCAGGCACATCAGAGTTATGGTTATTTATAATTTTAGGTTTATTATTTAGTGTAATAGGGTATTTATACAATAAACTGTTAGTTTTGTCACTGGATTTCTTTCAAATTTCATTTAAAATTCCGTTAATTTTAACAGGAATTATTGCAGGTGTTATAATTGCAGTAATAGGAATTACTTTTCCTGAAATGATAGGGGGTGGATACAGTACAATTACTGAGGTGCTCAACCATTCATTTTCATTATCTTTTTTATTGATATTGTTTGTTATAAGAATGATTTTATCAATTTTTAGTTATAGTACAGGAGTACCTGGAGGTATTTTTGCACCGCTACTTACACTTGGGGTTATTTTAGGCATGTTGTATGGAGGTGTTATGCAACATTATTTTCCAGATTTAATTTCACATCCTGGTATCTTTGCTGTTGCAGGAATGGCAGGTATCTTTGCGTCAACTGTTAGAGCTCCTCTTACAGGGCTAGTACTCGCAGTAGAAATGACATTAAATTTTGAATTGATATTACCGTTAATAATAACTACCATAACAGCATCTGTAGTTACAGTTTTATTGGGGAACAAACCAATTTATGCAACTTTATTAAAGCGCACTATTTCAAATACAAATCATTAAAAATTTAAATTTTTAATTGCTTATTTTAGAAAGAGATATCGTAATTGTTTTTTAAAGAAGCAATTTGTTGCTTTAAATGAACTAAAAATTGTTGGTGCTGTTCAGAAGTTGGATTGAAAGGTTTATGAGCCAATCCTTTTTGAATAGTATTAATTTCTTTCATAATAGAATTAACATTTTCTGAAATCCATACTTTTTGAAATTGTTCCCAAATATAATTAACCGCAGTTTTGTTAGGGTGAATCATATCACTACTGTAAAATCGATAATCACGTAAATCATCTAGTATAATTTCATACGATGGAAAGTAAAACATGTTATTTCTTTTATCTACTAGTTGATGAATTGCAGCTAATAAATGGGCTTTACTTTGTGAATTTTCTACAAAACCATCTTTTAAATGTCGAACTGGACTTACCGTAAAAATGATGTTTATGGTTGGATTAATATCTTTAATAAGTACACAACTATTTTCTAACGAAGCCAATATATCATCAACAGAAAGCAGTTCTTTTACAAACTTTTTTTGAGGTACTTTATGACAATTTCCAACTATTGAATCGGTATCAATAAATCGATAAACCCATGAAGTACCTAATGTTATTATAATATGTGTTGCTTTTGTTAATTGATTCTTAGTTAAAGTAATGGCATTGTTTAAATTGTCTAATAATTCGTCTTTGTCAATTGAACTCAAATCAGAATGTGCATCAAAACAATGCCAACGTTCATTTAAAATAAAAATATCTTTTTCAGAATATTTTTTTTGATTAATGGCGTTGGTTATTAAGTTTTCAATGGCAATAGGATTAAAGAGTATTCCAAACGGATTACTAATAGCATTAAACTTAAAGTAGTTTAATTTTTTATAAATATTTTCTGAAAAACATGAACCAATTAACAATAGTCTAGAAGTGTAATCTATTTGATTACGTTCAGGTTGTAATTGTATGTTAGTTCTAAAAATCAATTCTTTATGTAAAACTATTAATTCGTTGAGTTGTTTTCTAAATTAAAATGTAACTATTAAACACTTAACCAAATCTTCAACTAAACAATGTAATTCTTCCCTTTAGCTAAAGCCTCTTCAATTCCCTTAGGGTTTTTCCCTCCAGCTGTTGCAAAAAATGGTTGTCCACCACCTCCACCTTGAATTAATTTTCCAAGTTCTCTAACTATTTGTCCGGCGTTTAATTGTTTTTCTTCTATTAAATTTTTAGAAATGAAACAAGTTAAAAAGGCTTTGCCTTCTTTTTCAGCACCTACCAATAGAAATAAATTTTCAATTTTATTTCCTAAGTCAAAAGCCAAATCTTTAATGCTATTTTGATCTAGATCTAATTTTTTAGCCAAATAATTAACCCCGTTAATGTTTTCTATTTCGGGGATTAATTCTCCTTTTAAATTTTTAGCTTTATCCTTTAATAAAGTTTCTAATTGTTTTTTTAATGTCGTATTTTCTTCTTGTAAATCGGTAATCGCTTTTTGTGGGTTTTGAGGATTTTTCAAGAGCTCTTTCATTTTGTTATAAATCTTATTATTTTCAGAGTAATAACCTTTCACAGCATCATTTGTAATAGCCTCAATACGTCTTATACCGGCAGCAATGGCACTTTCAGAAATTATTTTAAAATGCCAAATATCACCTGTGTTTTGTACGTGAGTTCCCCCACATAATTCTACAGAATTACCAAATTGAATAGCCCTAACAGTGTCTCCATATTTTTCTCCAAACAAGGCCATAGCTCCTTTTTTTAAAGCAACTTCCATAGGAATATTTCTAAATTCATTTAAAGGGATTTTACTTTCAATACGCGCATTTACAAAGTCTTCAACGGCTTGTATCTCATCATTTGAAAGTTTAGAAAAATGTGAAAAATCAAAGCGTAGATTTTTTGAGTGAACGGCTGATCCTTTTTGTTCAACATGCGTTCCTAAAACTTCTCGTAAAGCTTGATGTAGTAGGTGTGTTGCTGAATGATTACAAGCAGTTCTGTAACGCTGTTTTTGGTCAACAACAGCTTTAAAAGTTTGCGTTGGGTCTTTTGGCAAACTTTTAGCAAAATGAATAATTAAATTATTTTCTTTTTTGGTATCAACAATATAAATTACATTTCCGTTACTGGCTTCTAAATACCCCTTGTCTCCAACTTGTCCACCTCCTTCAGGATAAAAAGGAGTTAAATTAAATACCAATTGATATAAATCTCCATGTTTTTTTGAAGAAACTTTTCTATATCGGGTTATTTTTACGTTGGTTTCAAGAATATCATACCCTACAAATTCTTCCTCGTTATCATCTATTAAAACAACCCAATCATCGGTTTCTACAGTTGCTGCAGCTCTTGATCTGTTTTTTTGTTTTTCTAATTCAGCAGTAAATTCATTTTCATTTAATATCATTCCCTTTTCAGAAAGAATTAACGAAGTTAAATCTACAGGAAAACCATAGGTATCGTACAATTCAAAGGCTTTTTTGCCAGAAACGGTTGTGCCATTGGTACTTTTTATAATGCCATCTAATAAAATAAGGCCTTGTTCTAGAGTGCGTAAAAAAGAATGTTCTTCTTCTTTAATTACATTGGTAATTAATTGATTTTGAGCTTTTATTTCAGGGAAATAATCACCCATTTGCTTACTAAGAGTAGAAACTAATTTATAAATAAAGGGTTCTTTTTTGTTTAAAAAGGTAAAACCATATCTAATAGCCCTTCTTAAAATACGCCTAATAACATATCCAGCTCCTGTATTTGATGGTAATTGACCGTCTGCAATGGCAAAAGCTACTGCACGAACGTGATCTGCAATAACCCGAATAGCAATGTCTATTTCTTCATTTTTTCCATAATCATTATTCGTAATTGCTTCAACTTCTCTAATTAATGGTGTAAAAACGTCAGTATCATAGTTAGATTGTTTGTTTTGTAAAACCATACATAAACGTTCAAATCCCATCCCAGTATCAACATGTTGAGCAGGTAATTTTTCTAAGGAACCATCGGCTTTACGATTGAATTCCATAAATACCAAATTCCATATTTCTACCACTTGAGGATGATCCATATTCACCAGACTTTTTCCTGAAATTTTTGCTTTATCCTTATCAGATCTAATATCTACATGAATTTCAGAACAAGGACCGCAGGGCCCTTGAGCACCCATCTCCCAAAAATTATCTTTTTTATTGCCGTTAATAATACGGTCTTCACTAATATGTTTTTTCCAATAATCGTAAGCTTCTTGGTCGTAAGCTAATCCGTCTTCTTTTGCACCTTCAAAAACAGTAACATACAAACAATCTTTATCAATTTTTAACACATCAACTAATAGTTCCCAAGCCCAGTCAATCGCTTCTTTTTTAAAGTAATCTCCAAAACTCCAGTTGCCAAGCATTTCAAACATGGTATGATGATAGGTATCTTTCCCAACCTCTTCCAAATCGTTGTGTTTTCCAGAAACACGCAAACATTTTTGTGTGTCAGCAACACGTTTATCTTTTACTAGTTTTTGACCTAAAAAAAACTCTTTAAAAGGAACCATTCCTGCATTAGTAAACATTAGGGTAGGGTCATTTTTTAGTACCATTGGAGACGAAGGTACTATTGCATGTTTTTTTGAAGCAAAAAAGTCTAAAAATTGTTGACGAACTTGTTGTGATTTCATTTGTGTATCAGCTTAAATTTTAAAAGGTCAAAAGTAATAGCAATATTTATATTATTAGAATATTTTAAAATTTTATTACAGTGCTTTTTAATTGTTAATTATATACTAAAAAATAGTAGCACAACAATTTTTGTAAAACATTTCGTAATTTTGTTAATTGTTCACTGCAATATTAATAAATAATATAGTGTTAAAAGTGCAAAAATAACATAATTTCTGCTTATGGCGAAAGTAAAATATTATTACGATTCAGATACACTCTCTTATCAAAAGATTAAGATTAAAAAGAGGGATAAACTTAAAAAGTTTTTACTAACAATTATAGCTGCTTTTATATTCATGATTTTAGGGTTTGTAGTTTTTACACCTGTTTTTGAATCACCAAAAGAAAAAGAACTTAACAGAGAACTAGAGTTTGTTAAATTAAATGAAGAATTACACAGTAAAAAAATTGTTCAACTTGAAAATATTTTAAAAGAAATTCAGGACAGAGACAACAATATTTATCGATTGTATTTTGAAGTAAATCCAATACCTGAAGAACGGCGAAAAGCAGGTTTTGGAGGTATCAACAGATATAAAGCTTTGGAAGGATTTGATAACTCGGAAATGGTTATTGATATTACCAAAAATATGGATATTTTATCTAAGCAGCTGTACATTCAATCAAAATCATTAGATGAGATTGTTAATTTGGCTGAGAATAAAGAGAAGTTACTAGCAGCGATTCCAGCCATTCAACCTGTTAAAAAAGAAGATTTAACACGCATGGCTTCTGGTTTTGGATGGCGTTCAGATCCTTTTACTAAAGCACGTAAAAAACATTGGGGTATGGATTTCACAGCGCCTAGAGGAACGCCAGTTTATGCAACAGGAGATGGCGTGGTTATTAGGGCTGATCAACGTTCATCAGGATTTGGAAAACATATTAGAATAGACCACGGATTTGGATATATTTCATTGTATGCACATTTAAGTAAATACAATGTGAAAAGAGGGCAAAAAGTAAAAAGAGGAGATTTAATTGGTTTTGTTGGTAATACAGGACGATCACAAGCACCACATTTACATTATGAAATTAGTAAAAATGGTAAAAAAATAAACCCTATTAATTTTTATTATGGTAATTTATCACCTGAAGAATTTGAGGCAATGCAAAAAGCAGCTCAAATCGAAGGACAATCATTCGACTAATGCATATAGATTTACCTGAAAAAAGATATTATAAAATTGGAGAAGTAGCCAAAGCATTTGGGTTAAATACTTCTCATATTCGTTTTTGGGAAAAAGAATTTGATATTTTAAAACCAAAAAAAAATAAAAAAGGGAATAGACTGTTTACGCAAGAAGACCTTAAAAATTTAAAACTAATTTATTATCTAGTTAAAGAAAAAGGGTTTACGTTGGAAGGGGCTAAAAGTAAAATGAAAGAAAATCTAAAAAATGTTAAAAACAATCATGATATTATTGTACGATTAGAGGCTATTAAAGAAAGTCTTATCAAAATAAAAAATCAGATTGATTGATAAATTATATTGTTAATTTGTAACAAAATAGTACTTTTAACAACTAATTTAATAGAATTATAAATAATTAAAACAAAACAAATGAAAAAGTGGTTAGTACCGTTAATAATTATTGGCGTTATCGTTTTTGGAATATACAGTTGGGCTGTAGGATTTAATAATACAGCTGTAAAACTAAATGAAAACATATCAGAAAGTTGGGGAAATGTTCAAACAGCATACCAACGTAGAAGTGATTTAATAGGGAATTTAGTAAATACCGTAAAGGGAGCAGCAGATTTTGAGAAGTCAACATTAACTTCAGTAATTGAAGCAAGAGCTAAAGCAACATCTGTAACAATTGACCCTACAAATATAACACCAGAACAATTAGCAAACTTTAACAAAGTTCAAGGAGGGTTAAGTGGCGCTTTAAAAAGTTTATTAGTAACAGTTGAGCGTTATCCTGAGTTAAAAGCAAATCAGAATTTTTTAAAATTACAAGATGAATTGGCGAGTACAGAAAATCAAATTTTAACGGCACGTACACGTTTTAATGAGGCGGTAAAGCCATATAATAATCATGTAAAAACATTTCCAAATTCTATTTTGGCAAGTATTTTCAATTTTGAAGGAAAAGCTTATTTTGAATCTGAACCAGGAGCTGAAAAAGCACCAGATGTTAAATTTGATTTTAATAACAAAAAATAATGCCTAAAGTTGAAGATTTTTTAACCAAAGAGCAAGAGCAGACGCTTATTCAAACAATTAAAGTTGCTGAAAAAAACACTTCAGGAGAAATACGCGTTCATATTGAAAAAACATCAGAAAAGCCTCCAATGGATAGAGCATTAGAGGTTTTTCATTTTTTAAAAATGAATGAAACAGAACTTAAAAATGGAGTGTTGTTATATGTAGCAATTGAAAGTAAACAATTTGCCATAATTGGTGATGAGGGTATTCATAATAAAGTTACTAATAGCTTTTGGGATTCAACAAAAGAAATTGTGCTATCTCACTTTGCTAGAAATGAATTTGCAAAAGGGTTGGAACTTGGAATACTTGAAGTTGGAGAAAAATTAAAAAATTATTTCCCATACCAATCAAATGACACTAATGAATTATCAGATGAAATTTCAAAAGGATAATGATTTCAATAAATAGATTATTTAAAAAATATAGTACATTTTTAATTGCCATATTGTTAGTTCAAGTTGCTTTTGGGCAGTTTACAATACCTGAAAAACCAACATTGCAAACTAGTGTATATGATTATGCTAATTTATTATCTGATTCGCAAAAAGCTGCTTTAGAAAACAAGTTAATTAAATATTCAGACTCAACTTCAACGCAAATAGTTGTGGCTACAGTTGAAACTATTAAAGGAGAAGATATCGGAATTCTAACTCCTAAATGGGCACATGAGTGGGGAATTGGGCAAGCAAAAGAAGATAACGGTGTTTTTATTTTATTAGCTAAAAAAGAACGAAAAATATGGATATCTCCTGGTTATGGAGTAGAATATAAACTTACCGCAGGTATTACAGGTACAATAGTTAGAAATATTATTATCCCAGAATTTAGAAAAGGAGACTATTATGCTGGTTTAAACAAAGGGTCTGATGCGATATTTGAAGTTTTAAATGGAACTTTTAAAAATAATCAGACAAATAAAAAAGGGAAATCAAAAGACTTTTCAGGGTTTATAACAGCCTTTATCATTTTTATTATTTTAATGATTCTATTTTCTAAAAAAAATAGAGGAGGAGGTAATAATAGAGGAAATAGAAGAAATTCTACAGCATCAGATATTTTAACTGCAATTCTTTTAAGCGGTGCAGGAAGAGGTAATTTTGGAAGTGGTGGTTTTGGCGGAGGTTCAAGTGGAGGCTTTGGTGGTGGAGGTTTTGGAGGTGGCTTTGGCGGTGGAGGCTTCAGTGGTGGTGGAGCAGGAGGTGGCTGGTAAGTCACATACATATTACCTGTAATTCCTAAAAAAACTAAAAGAAAATAGGTTTTCGTAGTTACATTCCTGGAATACGAAACATGCGTTTCATTTTATGTTGTTTATAGTACCAACCCCATCCTTTTTTTAACCAGTGACCCACTATTGGAAGAGGTATCATTATTTCTTTTTTTGCAGTGCGCATTACAAATGCAGCGCCATCTCCACTATCCATAACACAAATAATATGTAATTTTTCCCAATAACTTTTACGTTTACCACTGGCTATTATGGTGTTGTGAAAATTATAGGTACTTACATCTGCCATAACTTCGGCAATATGTCCTTGTTTAGCTGCCCAAGGGTGATTTATAATGGCGGCAGCATCCCCAATTACATATACATTGTTTTTATTTTCTACTCTACAGAGTTCATTTATTTTTACAAAACCAGTTTCATTTTGAGGTAAACTAGTATTTTTAATTAAATCCATGCCGTCTCCACCAGAAATAAATAAGGTTAAATCTGAATTTAATTGTGTATTATCTCCAAAAACAATAGCATTTTCTTTAAATTCCTTAATTTTTTTCCCAAAATGGGTGCTCACATGATAGTGCTCAAAAAATGACCCCATATTCTTATAAGCTTTTCTACCCATTCGTTTCCCAGGTTCAGCCATTGGCGCAAAAAAGGTGAGTTTGAATTTATCTCTCAATCCTTTTTTATTAAGGTAATGACTAATATTAAACAATAGTTCAAAAGCGGGCCCACCCCTAACGGTAGTTGATGTAGGATCTTTTGGGTTTCCTCCAAAACCAACATTTATAGTTCCACTACCTTTAGCAACTAATTTTTCCAATTCATTTTTAATGGTAACAGCTTCATTTGGTTTTCCACAAATAGAGTGAGTATGCTCCATTCCTTTTATATACACTTTACTCATTCCAAGAGCAATAAAAAGATGGTCATAAATATGCGTTGCTTTATCTGTAATTATTTGTTGATTTTCAATATCAATTTTTGTTATTTTTTCAATTACAAGATTAAATCCATGCTTTTTTTGTAAATCAAAAAGGTTGAGCTTCGTATCTTCAAAACTGCGTTTTCCAACAGGAATCCATATAGATACGGGATAAATAAACATATAATCTCTATCAGATATTAATGTTACATTGTATCCGTATTTCCTAAGTTTTATAGTAGCTTCAATACCTGCAAAGCCTCCACCTAATACTAAAATTCTCATTATTTTCTCTGAAATTTTGAATTGATTTCAAAAGTAAGGAGATAATAGATTTAACTTTGTAAGATTAATTACAGAGTAAAGTAAATGAGATTACAAAAAATAAAATAAAATAACGTACTGTATTTTTTTAATAAGTGAATTATCTTCTATAATCTAATGCGGGAGGTCTATCACCAAGAAGAGGAATATATTTAAAATCTTTACCTCTTTTTATATAAAACTCTTCCTTTGCTTTTTCAATTATTGAATTATCTAAAAATAAATCTATGGCAGTTAAAGAAATTGTTTTGGCTGCAACCATCATACCTTTATTACCAATATCGGTACCTCCAGCAGCTACAGCTTGCCAACTATGGGCGGGTGTTCCAGGAACCCAAGTAGCGCTGCTCATACCTGCGGTTGGAACAATAAAGCTAATGTCTCCAACATCGGTAGAACCAAAAGGTTTACCTTTACTTTTGTATGGTTGAACTATTTTTGCATTTTCTAAGTTTGCCTTTTTTAAACCTAAAGTTTTAGCAATTTTATCAGCAAATATTTTTTCTTCATCAGTATAAGTTATTCCTCCTACTTTTACCAGATTTTTATACATTAATTCTTGTAAGGTTAGGTTTGGTAATAATTCGTGAGTCCCACCAATCATTTCATAATCCATAGTAGTTCCTGTTCCTAATGCGGCTCCTTTTGCAGCATTTACAATTCTATCAAATATTTCAATTACGGTACTTCTATTATTATGTCTGGCGTAGTAGTATACTTCGGCAAAATCGGGAACTACATTAGGAGCTTTTCCACCATCTGTTATAACATAATGAATACGAGCTTCTTGAGGTATGTGTTCTCTCATCATATTAACCATCATGTCCATAGCTTCAACAGCATCTAAAGCAGATCTTCCTTTTTCTGGAGAAATTGCAGCATGTGCAGAAACTCCGTAAAATCTAAATTTAGCTGATTTATTTGCTAAAGAAGCTCCTGCATTAGCCTCATTTACAGAATTTGGGTGCCAATGTAATACTGCATCAACATCATTAAATAATCCTTCCCTTACAAGATAAACTTTTCCAGAACCACCCTCTTCGGCAGGACAGCCATAAAAACGAATAGTTCCTTTTATATTGTTAGCTTTCAACCAATTTTTAACCTCTATTGATGCGGCTACAGAAGCTGTTCCAAATAAATGATGTCCACAAGCATGCCCTGCAGCTTTGTGTGCAGATTTTTTTTCAGGTATTGCTTCTTGGGAAAGACCTGGTAATGCATCAAATTCACCTAAAATGGCAATAATTGGTTTGCCTGTTCCATATTCAGCTATAAAAGCAGTAGGCATACCAGCAACTCCTTTTTTTATTTTAAAACCTTCGTTACTTAGAGTTTGTTCTAACAGGGCAACGCTTTTTTCTTCTTGATACCCCATTTCAGCATAACCCCATATCTTTTGTGCAATTGTACTATAGAAATCTTTTTTACTGTTTAAATCTTTTACAGCATTGTTTTTTTGACCAAAAGTCAAAAGAGAACAAAATAAAGCTACTACTAAAATTTTAGTGTTCATTATTATGAAATTATAATTGTGGAAATAAATATACTATAATTATTGAACCAACCAAAAAAGTAATCTATTTATATGGTACTGAAAATTTAATAATAATAAGAACAACTAATTTAATAGTGTTTATTTAAATAGAAACCTTAAATGAAATACAGTACTAATTGAATTATTTTTGCCTGAAATAGATGACAATTGGAACGCCATGCAAGTCGAAGTTCTCACGTAATTTATTTTCAACATAACGTTTGTAAGGTTCTTTTACATACTGAGGAAGGTTACAAAAAAACACAAACTGAGGTGTTGGCGTAGGTAATTGCATACAGTATTTAATTTTAACAAATTTTCCCTTAATTGCTGGAGGTCCATTTTGTTTTACAATTTCCAACATCGTCTCATTCAGTTTACTTGTTGGAATTCGTTTCATTCTATTTTTAAAAACTTCAACAGCAGTTTCAATAGCTTTATAAATACGCTGCTTGGTTAAAGTGCTGATAAATAAAATAGGAACATCGGTAAAAGGGGCGACTTCTCTTCTAATTTTAGCTTCAAAATCGCGCATAGTATTGGTTTCTTTTTCAATCAAATCCCATTTATTTACCAAAATAATGACACCTTTTTTGTTTTTTTCAGCTAACCAAAATATATTTTCATCTTGTCCTTCAAAACCACGAGTGGCATCTACAACTAAAATAGCTACATCACAGTGTTCAATTGCTCTAACAGCTCTCATTACCGAATAGAACTCTAAATCTTCTTTTACTTTAGATTTTTTTCGTATCCCTGCCGTATCAATCAAATTAAATTCAAAGCCAAAACGGTTGTATTTGGTGTCAATAGAATCTCTCGTTGTTCCGGCAATATCAGTTACAATATTCCTCTCTTCACCAATTAAAGCATTGATAAACGAGGATTTTCCTGCATTTGGGCGGCCTACTACTGCAAACCGAGGGAGTTCATTCTCAATATTAACTTCGTCTTCTAATTTTTTAGTTAAGGCATCTAAAAGCTCTCCAGTTCCACTACCATTGATAGATGAAATTGTAAAATATTCACCTAGTCCAAGATTATAAAATTCAAGAGCATCGTTTACACGCATAGAGTTGTCAACCTTGTTTACCGCCATAAAAACGGGTTTTTTTACCTTTCGTAAAATGTTAGCAACCTCAGTATCCATTGGTGTAATTCCTTCTTCAACATCAACAACAAAAACAATAATATCAGATTCTTCAATGGCTAATTGCACTTGTTTTCTTATCTCTTCTTCAAAAATATCATCAGACCCAATAGCATAACCACCAGTATCAATTACAGAAAATTCTTTTCCATTCCAATCACTTTTCCCATAATGTCTGTCACGTGTAACACCACTAATAGAATCAACAATAGCATCTCTGCGCTGAATTAAACGGTTAAATAAAGTTGATTTTCCAACATTGGGTCTTCCTACAATGGCTACAATATTACTCATGAGAGTATTTTTAAAATTTTTGCAAAACTACGTAAATTTAAATTGAAAATTGGAATATGATTGCTTCTAAATTAGCCATTTATTTAAAAACAGTATATTGCGATGCTAAAAAAATCAATGAATGAATGAATACAAAAACAGTGATATTTATTTGCGCCCTAGGTTTAAAATGAATTTCAATGAAAGTCAACAACATTTAATTTCGAAATTTGAAGATAATTTAAAAGATATAAATTGTAAATATTGTAGTAAAATTATAGATGGACATATTGTAATTGATATTCCGTTGGATGAAAATCACTTTTGGTCTCCACAATTAAATATTGAAATAGAAAAAATTGACAAAAATAAGGCAATAGTAAAAGGTTTATTTGGTCCAAAACCACAGGTTTGGACGTTATTTATGTTTTTTCATTTTGCTGTTGCAGTTGCCTTTATTGGTTTTTCAATTATGGCTTATGTAAAATGGATGCTAAAAAGTGATTATACAAACGCTTTAATTGTAGTAATTGCTCTACCTGTTTTGTGGATTGTAATGTATTTTTTAGGGCAATTGGGTAAAAAAAAGGGACACAAACAAATGGATGAGCTTTATGAATTTATGATGAATACGCTGAATAAATAGCCTTAAAATTACAAAGTTAAAGTTTAAGCAAATTTAAGTAGAACTAATTAAAGTATTGTAAGGTTTTCGTCTTGGTAGTCAATTTAAAATAGCGATTAATCGTTATACCCAAACCGTCTTAATTGGCGTTTATCACTTCTCCAGTTCTTATTTACTTTAACATACAATTCTAAGTGAATTTTTTTATTAAAGAATTTTTGTAAATCTTTACGAGCTTCAACACCAACACGTTTTAAAGCAGCACCTTTATGACCAATAATAATTCCTTTTTGAGTTTCACGCTCTACCATAATTACAGAGCGTATTTTGATAATTTTTTCACTTTCAAAAAACTCTTCAGTATCAACTTCAACGGCGTATGGAATCTCTTTTTTGTAGTGCATTAATATTTTTTCACGAATAGCTTCATTTACAAAAAATCGTTCAGGTTTGTCTGTTAATTGATCTTTAGGGTAAAATGGAGGTGATTCGGGTAAAATTTCAATAATTCTATTAAAAACATTTTCTACATTAAAGTTTTCTAGTGCAGAAATTAAAAATACTTCAGCATTGGGCACTTTTTCTTTCCAATACTGTAATTTTTCTTCTACCTCTTCTTGTGAAGATTTGTCAATTTTATTGATGAGAAGAAGTACAGGGATTTTCGAATTTTTAATTTTGTTAAAAAAAGATTCATCTTTCAATTCCTTTTCGCCAATTTCAACCATGTAAATGAGCACATCTGCATCTTCAAAAGCAGATTTCACAAAATTCATCATTGAAGCCTGTAATTCATAAGCCGGTTTAATAATTCCTGGTGTATCAGAAAATAATATTTGAAAATCATCGCCATTTACAATTCCTAAAATTCTATGACGGGTAGTTTGTGCTTTTGAGGTAATAATTGAGAGTCGTTCACCTACAAAAGCATTCATTAATGTAGATTTTCCAACGTTTGGATTTCCTATAATATTAACAAAACCTGCTTTGTGCTTCATTTTCAATGTTTAAAGCCGCAAAGGTACTCTTTAATATTTTTAATTTAAAAAATCTTATTGGTTTTTTGAAAAAACATTGTACCTTTGCAGTCCAAATCGCGGGGTAGAGCAGTAGGTAGCTCGTCGGGCTCATAACCCGAAGGTCGCTGGTTCGAGTCCAGTCCCCGCTACTATAAAAAACCTCATTTAAAACAATGAGGTTTTTTTATGCCCTGTATTTTTATTTTCAGAAAGGAAAATTAGAATATGAAATTGCAGACTTTATTTCTACACTAAAAATTTCAGTATATTTATGCTTAATAAAATGATTTAACTAAGTATAATTACTTAATTAAATATGTTAAAGTATGTTTGTTACATTAGTTAATTATGAATAAAATATTACAGTTGTGTTTGATATTTATTTCCACTACGTATGCATTTGGTCAAAATAATGATAACGTAAAATATACACTTAATTATGTCGAAAAATCAGACAAGGTTTTAATAACCATACAATTTGATTCTTTAAATATTAACACCGTTAAGTTAATAATTCCTCGAAGTGCTCCTGGGACTTATGAGCTTACAAATTACAGTTCTTTTGTAGATAATGTTAAAGCATATACTAGTTCTAATAAAAATATTGAGGGAAACATAGGAGAAGGATCCTATTTTGTTTTTTCAGATAGCAAAAATTTATACATTTCATCTATTACTTATCAGGTTGATATTGGTAAAATGGAAACAACCTTATTAGGTTCTTATGCAAGTTCCAAAGTAAGAAAAAATTATGTAGGAATTTTAGGGTATTCAGTTTTTGGTTTTGTGGAAGGTTTAGAAAACAAACAAATAGTATTGGATATTAATACAGTTACAGATTGGCCAATTTTTAGTACGCTTCGACCTCAAAAAGAAAGAAAAAAAGGCACAGACTCTTATTTTATTGAAAATTATGCAGTACTTGCCGATGCACAATATCTTTTAGGTGAAGGAGTAGAAATATATCAAATAGCTAATACAAAAATACCGCTGTTTGTTGCTGTATATGCTGAAACAGAAACTAATATTAAAGAAATTGGACGAAGAGTTTTAAAATCATTTAATAAATTAACTAGCTATTTTGGGTTTGTTCCTATGCCACATTATACAGTTTGTTACGAGTTTTTAAGCCCTATTTCTAAAAAGCATGACTATGGTTTTTCAATGGAACATTTAAATAGTATGACTGCAAGTTTTGATATCTCAAAGGCAATTACAAATTATAATTCAAATGCAAAAATTGGGAGTATTGTTCATCATATTGCACATTCCTGGATTCCGATACGATCTTACGGCACAGGATATCGTCCGTTTGAATGGCAAACTGCTCCACTAATAGAAACCATTTGGTTAAATGAAGGGTTTATTTGGTATATTTCATATTATACAGTTTTAGACAATAAACAAATTATTGATTTTTTTAATGAAATTTTAGATAGTGCACCAGATTATATTAAGAAAAAATCATTAAAAGAATTATCATTATTGGGGTCTACCCAATATTCAATGGATTTTAGAATAGGTAAAAATTTATTTTCAAGAGGTGCTCTTTTGGCATACGATCTTGACGTTTTAATATTCAAAGAAACAAATGGGCAAAAATCTTTTAAAGATGCCATATTAGGTTTATTAAAATGGACAGAAGTAAATAAAAGAGCATTTAGATATGATGAAATAGCTTCTATAATTTCAAAATCTGTAAATGTGGATGTTTCTAAGGTGTGGAAAAAATGGCAAAAACCAATGAGATAATAACTAAAAAATTTGAATTTGATATGAATGAAAACAATATATTGAAAATAGGAATGGCTCAAATTTCTCCTGTATGGTTGGATAAAGAAAAAACTATTGAAAAAATAAAGTTATTTATTATTGAAGCAGGAGAAAAGAAATGTGAACTTATAATTTTTGGGGAAGGATTACTACCTGGTTATCCTTTTTGGGTATCTCTAACAAATGGATCAGCATTTGATTCAACAATTCAAAAAGAAATACACGCCCATTATATTAGAAATTCAATACAAATTGAAGCAGGGGAATTAAGTGAAATTTGTGAATTGGCAAAAAAATATAACATGGCTATATACCTAGGAATTATAGAACGAGCCAAGGATAGAGGAGGACACAGTTTATATTGTTCTTTGGTGTATATTAATGCAAAAGGAAAAATTGAATCTGTTCACAGAAAGTTACAACCTACCTATGAAGAAAGGTTAGTTTGGGCAGCCGGAGATGGCAATGGTTTACAAGTTCATAATTTAAAGCAATTTTGTGTAGGTGGATTAAACTGTTGGGAAAATTGGATGCCACTTTCCAGAACTGCACTTTATGGTTTAGGAGAAAATTTACATATAGCCGTTTGGCCAGGCTCAGATTATAACACAACGGATATTACCAGATTTATAGCGAGAGAATCTCGATCATTTGTAATATCTGTTTCGAGTTTAATGAAGGTTGAAGATTTTCCAAACAATACTCCTCATTTAAAAACAATTTTAAAAAAGGCGCCTACAGTATTGGCAAATGGAGGCTCTTGTATTGCCGGCCCTGATGGAGAATGGATTGTTGAACCAATCATTGGAAAGGAAGGGTTAATTGTAAAAGAGTTAGATTTCAATCGGGTATTAGAAGAGCGACAAAATTTTGATCCTGTTGGGCATTACTCCCGTCCAGATATTACAAAACTTACAGTTAACAGAGAAAGACAATCAATAGTTAATATTGTTGATAATTTAAAGAGTGATAACGAAGTAGATTACATTCAATAAAAAAATAAAACAGATATTGAGTTTATATTCATTTAAAATAATTCATAATTTGTATGTTTTTTTAAGCTAAACTGTAAAGTTTGTTTAAAAACAGTGTTAAACCTATAAAATTTCAATCGTTTTCGTATTTTATCTCTAATAAACTCACATTATTTTGTAAACTTGCAAACTTAAATTAGCACTAAAATTTTAAGAGGCTAATTTTTTTAAAAGATTTAAAAATAAATAGATGAGTACAACATTATTCGATAAGGTTTGGGATTCACATGTGGTTAAAAAAATAAAAGACGGGCCAGATGTATTTTTTATTGACAGACATTTAATTCATGAAGTTACAAGCCCTGTAGCATTTTTAGGATTGAAAAGTAGAAATAATACGGTATTATATCCTAATAAAACATTTGCTACGGCAGATCATAACACACCAACTACAAATCAACATCTACCGGTTGAAGACCCATTATCGGCTAATCAATTAAAAGCACTAGAAGAAAATTCGGCTGAATGGGGTATTCCTCATTGGGGGTTAGGACATCAAAAAAATGGGATTGTACACGTTATTGGTCCAGAAAATGGAATTACACTTCCAGGAGCCACTATTGTTTGTGGAGATTCTCATACATCTACACATGGTGCTTTCGGAGCTATAGCGTTTGGTATTGGTACTTCAGAAGTAGAAATGGTACTTTCTTCTCAATGCATTATGCAACCAAAGCCCAAAAAAATGAGAATAAATATTAATGGAGAACTTGGGTTGGGTGTTACGCCAAAAGATGTTGCCTTGTTTATTATTTCCAAATTAACAACTTCAGGAGCTACCGGGTATTTTGTAGAATATGC
>Ga0256834_1001144_pt1 | contig 18439 bp, 17 predicted proteins | sample 4281140metaG_FD_190536 | JGI IMG/M metagenome (GOLD analysis project Ga0256834, IMG submission 190536) | Hydrothermal vent microbial communities from East Pacific Rise, Pacific Ocean - 4281-140 | ecosystem: Environmental > Aquatic > Marine > Hydrothermal vents | place: Pacific Ocean: East...
TGCATTTTTCTTAATATTTTGGTACCGCTTACCTGGTCTCATAGCCACAGTATCACTGGCAACATATATTGCTATCATGCTTGCTATTTTTAAATTCTTGCCTGTTACACTTACTGCTGCCGGTATTGCTGGCTTCATACTCTCAATTGGCCTTGCAGTAGACGCAAACGTGCTAATATTTGAGAGACTTAAAGAGGAGTTACGCGAGAGCGGTGCGTGGACGCATAATGCTATGCGTAGTGCCTTTAAGCGTGCTTGGCTATCTATCCGTGACGGTAACTTATCTAGCATTATAACAGCTGTAATCTTATTCTGGTTTGGTACTAGTATGGTAAAAGGGTTTGCACTTGTATTCGGTATAGGTGTCATAGTCTCAATGCTTACCGCGATCACAGTTACACGTGTATTCTTACTTGCAATCGGTGACTATGAGAATAAAGGGGTGATTAGTAAATTATTTGGTAATGGTTTGAATAAATAATATGCAAATAATTAAAAACAAAAACATATTCTTTGGTATCACTGGTGTTGTTATCGCACTCGCACTTGGTGCCACTATAGTGCTCGGACTGAGGCTAGGTATAGATTTTACAGGTGGTACTTTAATAGAGTTTAATTGTGATGAGTGCACTAAGGTGTCTTTGGACACTAGCTTGTCAGTTCAAGATCTTGGAGAGTATTCGCTCAGATCATCTGGTAGTGAAGGCTTTATCCTACGGACTAAAGCTCTAGATGGTATACAGCGTGAAGGAGTGCTCGCTATGCTTGGGCAGCAAGGCGCAGTTATAGGTAACTTTAGTGAGGTTGGGCCAACCATTGGTGAGGAGCTAAAGAGTAAAGCATTATGGGCCATGGGTCTTGTTATGTTGGCTATTGTTCTCTTTATAGCATTTGCCTTTAGACCGGCAATAGTTAAAACAGAGGAGTCCAGAGAGGGCATAATCACAGTTACTCGTGATAGTCACGGAGTCTCATCTTGGATATTTGGTATTGTGGCTATCATAGCTCTTATACATGATGTACTTGTGCCTATAGGAATCTTTGCGCTTATGGGTTACTTCTTAGGGGCAGAGGTAGGAGTGCTGTTTGTAATGGCACTGCTGGCAATACTTGGTTACTCGGTTAATGATACTATTGTAGTGTTTGACAGAGTACGTGAGCACCTTAAAGACAATGCAGAGAACGGTATGCAGGGCGAGGACTTCGGTGACACTGTGGGTAAGGCGCTTAGTGAGACCATCACTCGTTCTATCAATACTTCGCTCACCACACTGTTCGTGCTCCTAGCACTCTATTTTGTAGGTCCAGCAGTTACACAAAATTTCGCCCTTACGTTAATAGCCGGTGTAATAGCTGGTACATATTCAAGTATATTTTTAGCTTCACCATTACTAGTGGTGATAAAAAAATGGAAGGAGTAGGGCTTGGTCCATTAAGTTTGCATACACCTAACTTATGTGTATAATAGCGGCTACTTGTGCGTTATGCGCATGAGTGAGTTCGTTGATAATTAAATAGAATAGCAAGTATATTATTTTACATAGTATATTTGCATCACATAAAAAAACAGTAATAATTTATTTTATTATTGAAAAATACAAGAGATACTTTCACAAGTATCAACTCTGTATATTTCTTTTTGTTTAGAACAGTTTCGTGTCATCATTTATGATGGCATATACTACACAAAACCAAATTACGTTTTGAAATCCAGCCCATTCAATTGGGCACGGTAAAAAACCGATAATACAACTTTAGGAATTGTATTATCACAAAAATGAAGATATAAAGCTAAGTTAGTCATTTATGATTAATATGTAATATATTTTCACCACACGAACTGTGTACCAAGCAGGTACATGGTAGAAATAGTAGTCAGAAAAATGAAGCTTAAGAATAAGGACCATGATTAATACTTTTATAGTATTAAGATTGTATTTTCTTTTGTTTCGTTCACTTTTTAATTAGAGTTTGATCCTAGCTCAGGGTGAACGCTGGCGGCATGGATAAGGCATGCAAGTCGAATGTATTTATTTACATGGCAAACGGGGTAGTAACAGGTAGGAACGTACCCAGAAGTCGCGGATAACCTCAAGAAATTGAGAATAATACGCGATAGTCTCGCAAGAGTAAAGATTTATCGCTTCTGGAGCGGCCTGCTGAGTATCAGCTAGTTGGTAAGGTAATGGCTTACCAAGGCTACGACGCTTAGGGGAGGTGAGAGCCTGACCCCCACCATTGGAACTTAGACACGGTCCAAACTCCTACGGGAGGCTGCAGTCGAGAATCATCCGCAATGTACGAAAGTATGACGGTGCGATGCCGCGTGGTAGACGAAGCACTTCGGTGCGTAAATACCTTTTATGAGGGAGGAAGTTTATTGACGTTACCTCATGAATAAGGGGCTCCTAATCACGTGCCAGCAGGAGCGGTAATACGTGAGCCTCAAGCGTTACCCGGATTCACTGGGCGTAAAGGGTGTGTAGGCGGTGTTATTAGTCGATTGTTAAAGTCCAGGGCTCAACCCTGGGAAGGCGAACGAAACGGTAACACTAGAGGATGGTAGAGGTGTGTGGAACTCAAGGTGTAGGGGTGAAATCCGTTGATATCTTGGGGAACACCAAAAGCGAAGGCAACACACTGGACCACTCCTGACGCTCAGACACGAAACCTAGGGTAGCGAATGGGATTAGATACCCCAGTAGTCCTAGGCCTAAACGCTGTCCATTAGTTTTAGGGAGCATCGACCCTCTCTGAGACGTAGCTAACGCGTTAAATGGACCGCCTGGGTAGTACGAACGCAAGTTTAAAACTCAAAGGAATAGACGGGGGCTCGCACAAGCGGTGGAGCGCGTGGCTTAATTCGTAGATAAGCGAAAAACCTTACCCGGGTTTGAAACCTAACTGCACGACTAGGGAAACCTAGTTTCTTTCGAAGGTGTTAGGCAGGTGATGCATGGCTGTCGTCAGTTCGTGGTTTGAATTGTTCCCTTAAGTGGGGTAACGAACGCAACCCTCGTTGTCTGTTATATTTGTCAGACGAGACTGCCCCCTCACGGGGGAGGAAGGTGAGGATGACGCCAAGTCAGCATGTCCCTTTGACATCCGGGGCTGCACACACGCTACAATGGGTACTACAGAGGGGCGCGATCTCGCAAGAGTCAGCAAATCCCCAAAAGTATCCTTAGTTCGGATTGAGGTCTGCAACTCGACCTCATGAAGTTGGAATCGCTAGTAATCGTGAATCAGCATGTCACGGTGAATACGTTCTCGAGCCTTGTACTCACCGCCCGTCAATACAAGGGAGCTGGGAGTGCCCGATGTCCGTCTTTATGGCGGCCCAAGGTAAATTCAGTAACAAGGTATAAGTCGTAACAAGGCACGGCTAGCGGAAGCTGGTCGTGGAATCAATCCGAATGGAATCCGTCGAGTATTGCGTACGCATACTTGACTTACTTTGTCGATAATAGCGCTTTTGCTATTGGACAATTGTGTTGTATCTTAATCTACACATGACGGCGCAGAATAGTTGCGCATAAATCCTTACAGTAGAGTACCGTAAGGTAAAGTTGGACGAAACAAAAGGAAATATAATCAGAAGATTGTATATGTGAGGCATTAGTGCCACTCTATTTAATTGCAATAAGCAACAAAAAAACCCGAGCTAACGCTCGGGTTTTTTTGTATTCAAGTTTTACAGCTCTTAAAAGTGGGTGTATAATATACAGTAATTATTAGGTAACTAGTATGATTATGCCAAATCAAACGCAACAACAAGACAGTAATGAGAGCTTTATAGACAAGTATGGCACAGACTTTACTCTACTTGCCAGAGAAGGTAAGTTAGACCCTGTAATAGGAAGAGACGAGGAGGTACGCAGGGTAATGCAGGTACTAGCAAGAAGGCGTAAGAACAACCCGGTATTAATAGGTGAACCAGGAGTAGGTAAAACCGCTATAGTAGAGGGACTGGCACAGCGTATAGTTGCTGGAGATGTGCCAGAGAGTATTCTTGATAAGAAGTTAGTTGGTATAGAAATGAGTAGTCTTATAGCCGGGGCTAAATATCAAGGTGAGTTTGAGGAGCGGTTACAGAAGCTCCTTGAGGAGGTAGAAAAAGCAGAGGGGCAGATAATCTTATTTATAGATGAGCTTCATACTATAGTCGGTGCTGGTAAGACTAGTGGCGCACTTGATGCTGCTAATATGCTTAAACCAATGCTTGCCAGAGGTCAACTACATATGATAGGGGCCACAACGTTAGATGAATATAGACAACACATAGAGAAAGACCAAGCACTTGAACGACGCTTTCAACCAGTCTTTGTTGGTGAGCCATCTGTAGAAGATACTATAGCCATCCTTAGAGGACTTAAAGAAAAGTACGAGGTACATCATGGGGTACGTATCACAGATGAGGCTCTTGTTGCAGCATCTAAGTTGTCTGATAGGTATATCGCAGATAGATTCTTGCCAGATAAAGCAATAGACCTAGTAGACGAGGCTACGAGCGTACTTAAGACAGAGGCAGAGAGTATGCCGGCAGTCTTAGATAGTGCAAACAGAGAGATAGCACGCTTAGAGATAGAGAAAGAGGGTATAAAGAAAGAAGGTAAAAATGGAAAGAATAAAGAAAAGATAGTAAAGTTAGAAGAGAGGATAAAGAACCTAAAGAGTGAGAATGAAGTAGAGCTTAAACAGTGGGAGGTAGAGAAGCAAGCACTAGCCAAGCAAAAAGAGCTTGTAGAGAAAATAGATTACTTAAGAACGGAGTTAGAGCAATATCAACGTGAAGCAGAGTATGAGAAGGTAGCTGAGATACAGTATAATAAGATACCAAACTTAGAAAAGGAGATATCAAAAGAGCAAAAAGTCTTAGATGCAATTCCAGAGAATAAGCGCATGATCCGTGAGGAGGTGCTAGAGGAGGACATAGCCAAGGTGGTTGCTCGGTGGACAGGTATACCAGCAAGTAGGCTTGTAGAGGCTGAGGCGGATAAGTTGATTAAGCTAGAAGACGAGCTACAAAAACACGTTATAGGCCAGTCTGAGGCTGTGAGCGCAGTCGCACGTGCTGTTCGTCGCTCTCGTGCTGGACTTAAGAGTCATGCTCATCCAATAGGGTCATTTATGTTTCTTGGGCCTACTGGTGTCGGCAAGACAGAGCTTGCTAGAGCTCTTGCTATAGAATTGTTTGACTCTAAAGATTCTATGATAAGAGTAGATATGAGCGAATATATGGAGAAGCACTCTGTAGCACGTCTAATAGGTGCTCCTCCTGGTTATATCGGACACGAAGATGGAGGGCAGCTAACAGAGCCAGTACGACGCAGGCCATATTCTGTTGTATTGTTTGATGAAGTAGAGAAGGCACACCCAGAGGTCTTCAACCTGCTCTTGCAAGTATTAGATGATGGCAGGCTTACAGATAACCACGGTAGGACGGTAGATTTCTCAAATACCATAATAATAATGACAAGCAACATAGGTAGCGAGTATATGCTTAATGATAAAGAAGGGGATACAAAAAAGAAAGTAATGGACGCAGTAAGGGCACATTTCCGTCCAGAATTCTTAAATCGTATTGACGACATTCTGTTATTTACACCTCTTGACCAAGAGATGTTAAGTAAGATAGCCTATATGCAAGTAAATAAAGTGATAGAAAGTCTTAAGTCCGAGCGCAATATAACTCTTGAAATTGATAAATCAGTAGTAGAGCACATAACGAAAATTGGTTATAATCCAAGTTATGGTGCGCGTCCTTTAAAGAGGGCTGTACAGACAGAGCTATTAGATGAGTTGGCAACAGAACTGATTGGGGGTAAGTTTAATGATGGAGACATAATCCATGTTACTATGAAGGGCAATAAGGTAATGTTTAAATAAAAGATGGACATATTTACAGAGATTAGTGTCATAATAGCGATTACATTACTTATAGCTGGTGCACTACGCCTGCTTAAGCAGCCGCTTGTTATAGGCTATATTATTACTGGTATTGTTGTTGGGCCATCAGTCCTAAATCTTGTAAGTTCTCCAGAGACCATGGGCATATTCGCCCATATTGGCATAGCATTATTACTTTTTACTGTGGGCCTGAGTCTTAACCCTAAGATGATTAAGAGTGTAGGTAAGGTGTCGCTAGTTACAGGGTTGGGGCAAGTTATCTTTACTTCAGGTATTGGGTTCTTGATAGCTATGGCTCTTGGGTTCTCTACAGTGGTATCTATATATATTGCAGTGGCTCTTACATTCAGTAGTACTATTATAATAATGAAGCTACTGTCAGATAAAGGAGATACTGACACCCTCTATGGTAAAATAGCAATAGGTTTCTTGCTTGTACAAGACTTGGTGGTAGTGCTTGTTCTTATAGTTGTTGCTTCTCTTTCTGGAGGATTCAGCCTGTCAGCACTAGCGTTTGGGTTAATGGTGAAAGGGGTGGGGCTACTTGGGGCAGTATCGATACTTAGTTATTATCTCTTGCCAAGAGTTGTAAAAATCATTGCAAAGTCCCAAGAATTCTTGTTACTATTCTCTATTGGTTGGTGTATGGCTCTAGCATCACTTACTCATTTACTTGGATTCTCTATAGAGATAGGTGCGTTACTCGCTGGTGTCACACTTGCGATGTCCCCATATCGTTATGAGATAAGCTCTAAAATGAGACCTCTTAGAGACTTTTTTATTGTTCTATTCTTTATCTTGCTCGGCTCTCAGATGGAGTTCTTAGACATAAGTGCTCAAATTGTTCCCATAATAATCTTCTCTGCGTTTATACTTATTGGTAACCCTATGATTGTGATGACAATTATGGGTCTATTAGGGTATACTAAGCGCAATAGCTTCTTCGCTGGACTTACTGTGGCGCAGATAAGCGAGTTCTCTATAATCTTTATAGCACTTGGTATTACCGTCGGACATCTTAATGACGAGATACTATCACTAGTAACCGTAGTTGGTCTTATCACAATTGCAGGGTCTACATATTTAATGCTGTATTCAGATAAGATATATGACCATATAGGTAAGTACTTGAGTATATTTGAACGCAGCGGTAAAAAGGTGGACGAGCATAAGCACGGTAGTAAGAGTGTGTACGAGATAGTACTTTTTGGTTACAACAGGATAGGTATAGATATACTTAGGGCTTTTGAGAAGATGAACAAGAAGTTCTTAGTAATAGATTATAATCCAGATATAATCAAAAAGCTTATTGAGAGGGAAATTAATTGTCATTATGCGGATGCAAGTGATGTTGAATTATTTGAAGAATTAAATATATCAAAGGTACGCATGGTTGTCTCAACGGCCCCTAAGTTTGAGACGAACTTACTCATAATTAACAAGGTTAGAGAGGTTAATCCGCGTAGTATAGTAATAGTTATAGCAAGTCATGTTGATGAAGCTCTACGTTTGTATGATGCTGGGGCTTCATATGTGCTTATGCCACATCTGTTGGGAGGCACTCATACATCATCATTAATTAAGAAACATACATTTAATTCTAAAGAATTTATAAAGATAAAAGAGAGGCATATAAGGCATCTTAATAATAGACAAGAGGCTGGTCGTTAGCACAGTTGCAGTTAAAGTAACAGGTGGCATTGCCTCAGTTTTTTGGTATAGTATTGATGCTATGTTTAATAGCTGCCACCTATGCGTATGGCTGTATTACGCATTTTGTTCATTATACGCGTATAGCTCAGCTGGTTAGAGCGCATCACTGATACTGATGAGGTCCCAAGTTCGAATCTTGGTACGCGTACTAATATTTAGTTTTATTTAATACTAATATTGCATTACGGGGCTTGTCGTCCATCTTGTTACTCCATAACCTGTTGTCTGTAGATGTGTCTAGCCCGTCCCAACTAATGTTGTCTATAGGTATATCCATAGCAGCTAATTGGCCTTTTATAGTCTTGGCTACGTCTATCTTGCCGTCAGGGTCGCTTGTGTTAGCCCCTCCGTATTTACTAAAGTACTCTAGAAGCCTCTTGTTATGCTCACCATACGTTTGATTATTTGGGCTATGTTTAAAGTTGTCAGGGCCTATGCCAGCTGTAATACGCGCGTGTATATTAAGTTTGTAGACGCCAAGCTTCTCAACAGCAGAGCCTACTACGCTCTCTAAGTTATCGGTATGCTCATGAGATATAGTGTGTAGAGAGTTCCTGCCAGCATGAGCTGCTATAACTGTAGGGCTAAGTGTGTCGTCAGACCACAAGGTAAGTGTGTGGCAGTCTCCGGTGACTATTACGGCCCCCTCGCCAGGCTCCAATGCCACGCCATCATGAAAGAAGCTGTCGTCGTCACTACGTAACAGTATGATACCGTTTCCTATGTCTTCAGGTTCTATATTCTTTAGCTCGTCGGTGGTTGTTATACTTGCGTTAAATCTGTCTACACGCAGTACTGTTAAGGTTGTTATGTCGTGTGCCGCCGCCTCTTTAGACAATGTTTCTAACAATTTCTTGCGTAACTCTGAGGTGCCAGGGTATAGCTCCTCAGCCTTGGCAGGAGTAGAGTATAACAACCTAGCGTTCAAGGGTTGTCCTATGGTAACAATCTCAACCTTGTCATTAGAGTAACGCTCTATAAACCCAGTTGGTAACTTTTCTAAATTATCAATAGTTGGTATTTTTTCAGGCATATTTAATATTATACTTTAAAATAATTATCACGACCAATTTTAAATGTATCAGTGGTGTCTACCAGGTCTAGGTGGTCGTTGTGTATACGTGCTTTTACCTCTTTGTTTTTCTTGTCTTGTACCCAATTATCACCATCCCAGAATTCTAAGTTAGAGAAGTTTGTCTTATACTTAGACTTATCACCATATGCGGTTCCTATGTAGAAATGTTTTTTACCAGAGTCTTTAGCTGCAATAGCCTCGTTAAGCAAAAACCAAATACCAAATGAACTTTGAGCAAAATCAGGTGCGTAGAAATAAAACCACACGTGTGTCATATTTTTATCTGATGCTAAGAATACGAAGCCAGCGAGTTTGCCATCTTTTTTATATTCTACTATATGGGTTAGTGCATGCTCTTGCAGAATATGTTCGAGACGTTTTTTTGGCATTGTGTGCGCTCCATGATGTCTCTCGAAATAGGAGAGGCAAAATTCTTTAAAGTCTTCATTGATATCTAAATCTTCTTTTTTGTGTTCTATTCTTTCAAATATATTTTCATGTTTGCGTAGGACACGACGGTTCTCACTATTTGGTTCCCATGTTGGTAGTACTATGCGCGTGCTCCTGGCCATGTAGAATGTACGTAAGACATCACCAGAGCCAGAATATGGTAGGTATCCTTTATTGTATATTGAGCTTAGGCTATCTTCTTTTTCATATTCGCAATAATTACAGTATCCAAACGAGTACGTTCCGTAATTATGAGCAAACTCACTTGAAAATAATCGCATACTTATCTCTTGCTTAGCCAGGTAGGTAAATCGTTTAAAGTGCCGTCTAGATTACCAGATGTTAATATTAATAGAACAGAGTCTTCATTAAGAGTGTTCGTTAACTCAGTGTGTATGTCACCTTGTGTGTTAACAGAGGTGGCGTCTGTACCACTAGAGTTAATACGGTCTGTAATTTCTTCTTGTGTTAGCTGTTTGTGCGTGTCTGCTCCTTGCTCTGCTGGGTGATATACAAGCACTCGAGTGGCTTCTTTAAACACATTATCATACCAAGTTATAGCATCTCTGTTACGCCAACTAAATGTATGCGGCTCAAATAGTATAACCATTTGCTTGTCAGGGAAGTGCAGACGTATGGCCGCTATAGCAGAGCGTGCCTTTTCATATGAGGTACCGAATCCCTCATAAGCAGGTACGGCAGTTGTATTCGTTATTCTATTAAGGCGGCGTCTTATACCGTTAAAGGCTGAAAGTGCCGCAGCGAGCTCTTCAGGTGTAACCAGGTTTCTTTCTAATAGTAAAGCTGCGGCGCCTACAATATTTTGTACATTGTGTGCACCTAGCAGTGTGGTAGATATGTTTGTTATGGCTATACCGTCTTTTCTTAATTCAAAAGATGTGGTTTCTCCATATGATATATTCTTGGCTGTCCATATTGCATCATTATATATGCCGTAAGTAGTAATACCTGCCTTTGTGTTGTGGCCTATCTCATTTACTCCTTCATTATCAGTACAGGCTACTAGCAGGCCACTTGTAGGCATCTTCTCTAGCATCTCTATGAATGGTTTCTGATAGTCCTCATATGTTGGGTACACATTTACATGGTCGTGGTCTACAGATGTGAGTATTATATCAGCAGGGTCATAATGTAGGAACTTAGCACTGTCGTCTCCATGGGCAGTAGGGTACTCGTCACCCTCCATTATAAATGTGTCACCTTTGCCAAGGGCGGAAGTGTACTCCATGTCATTTGGGTAAGCTCCTATAAAGTATCCAGGTTCTTTGCCAGCATGCTGCAACACCCATGAGAGTAATGATGTGACAGTAGACTTACCGTAGCTGCCAGACACTACTACTCTATGCTTATTGTCACTCAACTCTCTCAGTATCTCTGGGTAAGAGGCTACTCTGGCTTTGGAGTTTACCGCTGCCTGTACCTCAGTATTGGTCTCTGGATTAAGCTGTGCATTGCGGCCTATTACTATTAATTCTGTGTCATTGGGTATGTTTTCAGGTTTGTAGCCTATACTCATTTTCACACCAAGTTTTTCTACATAATCACTAGCGGGTGGGTAGCATGCATCGTCAGAGCCAGATACACTCCAGCCCGAGTCTTGTAGTAATTTGGCTGTTGCACTCATTGCCACTCCGCTTATTCCTATGACGTGAGCCTTTTTCATACAGATTATTATAACAGTAGGTTAAGGAAGCTAAACATTGACAAAAAGTCCAATACATGGTATTATATAAAAGTTGATAAGAAGCTGAAAAAGCTCAAAAATATCAACAACAGGGAGGTGTTTTTTTGTTAGTAAAAGGATTAAACAAATGAACACCTCAAAAAAGATTAAGGTAGCATTGGCTACCTCGTTGGTTTTAGCAACTGTTACGGTTGCGCTTACGTCGTTTACAAATTTGCCAAATGAGCAAGTTCCGTATTACGATGTTATGGGTCTCTTCATAGAAATTGTAGAGATCGTAAATTAAGCCAACAAAAAATAAAGACCTAAGTACATGATGTACAAGGGTCTTTTTATATTGTGCGAGAGTAGTATTTAATGTATATTGCCAAATAGAAAATAATTTTAAACTTAAAAAATAAGGAGAGTACAGATGCTAAAACAAGCTAACCCTGTACCTCCAGGTTTTAAGAGGTTGAGCATAAAAGGGCGCGAAGTATTTGCTCCTGACGATTTTGTTAGGGAGTTGCATAATCATTTCCTTAATGAGGTTCCCCTCGTAAGGTGGGAGAATCAATTACACACAATCGGTAGACATATCGATAGTGGTAATCGGTTCTTTCTAAAAGTTGATATTGCCTCGGCATTTGACAGTGTGAGACATCGTGAGTTAAGTACCGCTGTGTACAAAGACTGGGGCTGGGATACGTACATACCTGACGAGTATTTCTTCCACAAAAGTGGAGGATTAATACAGGGCGCACCAGCATCTCCTTATCTGTTTAGGTTGTATTGTGAGCGTAGCGGACTAGACACAGAGCTAGCCGCATACTGTTCAGAGCAAAACAAGTTGAACAACAAGGGGTATGTGTGGAGCAGGTATGTAGACGATGTCATAATATCTGCTCGTAACCCGATAGGGCGTACAGTTGTGCCTAGACTTAGGAGCATACTAAGGAAGCGAGGGTTTATACTTAATGACTCTAAGACAATAAAGCGTGATACTAAGTGGAGACCATTCGAGGCACTTGGTGTCCGTATATACAATGGTCATGTTGGGCCTACTACGTCCTTTCTTGGCTGCTTAACAGATGATGGCGGTGGTGCATCTATTAAAGGCAAAAGAGTCTGGCTAAAACAGGTTAACCAGCTAAACTACAAGCTCGAGGATTGAAACAATCCTCGAGCTTTATTTTTTGTATATAATAGTTTATAGTCTTACTAAGCGGTGCTGTACTAGCATTGCCTTCATGGGGGCTCCTTTTACAAAAAGAGGAGGAGTAGGTAGTATTTTCGTGATTTCGCCGGCACTGCCCGTTAAAATGGTGTTTAGGTAGAGATTGTAGAGTAGTACAGTCTACTCACGTTCTGGTACTTTGTATAGCATTGTTTCAGGAAGAGGTGGGTGGCTGCGCCACCGGGCTTACCGTCCCCATGGAGTCCGCTTATAAGAGTGCCAGTTATGAGGCACTCTTTTTATATTGTAATAGAGTATTATTGCGCTATACTCGCATTTATGGACATTGATACTAGTAACGGCAAACTATATATAATAGCAACACCTATCGGCAATCTTGAGGATATTACTTTGCGGGCTCTGCGCGTACTAGCAGAAGTTAATGTAGTATTTTGTGAGGATACTCGTGTTACGGGTAGGTTATTACACCACTACGGTATAGAGGTAAAGATGCAGAGCCTAAACGCTCGTACCGAAGAGCATAAGCTAGGTTTGGCTATTGAATTATTACAGGGTGGTAAAGATGTCGCATACGTAAGCGACGCTGGTACCCCTGGCATAAGTGATCCTGGTGTAAGGTTAGTCTCTGCTGCTAAAGCAAAAGGAGTAGAGGTGGTTAGTATACCTGGGGCTAGTGCATTAACCGCTGCGCTGAGTATAGCGGGTGTACCTACAAATAGGTTTACATTTTTAGGATTCCTACCACAAAAGAAGGGTAGGCAAACAGCTCTTAAGGGTCTTGCAGTTGCAGAGCATACAGTAGTACTTTATGAATCTACACACAGGATTGTAAAATTACTTAGAGAATTTACAGAACATCTACCAGACAAGAGTGTCACTTTAGCCAGAGAGATTACAAAAATGCATGAGGAGGTATTGCAAGGTAACTCTACAGAATTATTAGAAATTTTAGAGGCCAATCCACAAAAACAGAGAGGTGAGTTTGTAGTTATTGTCAGCAGCTAGTATACTGCTGTGTAATGATAAAAAACTTTAAGCCATCAGCGCGAACTATTATAGGGTCTATAGTTGCTCTACTTATACTATCTTTAGCGTGGTGGCTAACTTCTATAGGCCCAGTACCTATAAGTTCATTATCGTATACCTCAATAGCTGATACTATAACTGAGCCAACAATAGTAGCTGGACCTAAGATGGTGCACCAAGAGATGCCAAGTGAGGTTAGGGCGGTATATATGACTGCGTGCTACGGCGCCAGTAAAGTGTTGCGTAATAAGTTAGTCAGCCTTATAGACAGCACAGAGCTTAACTCTATAATTATAGATATTAAAGATTATACTGGTACCATAGCAGTGCCTACTAAGGCGGCTATACTAGAGCAAGGCCAAGAAGGCAGTGGGTGCAAGATAAGAGACGTTAAAGAATTTATAGAGCTATTGCACAGTAAGGGTATATATGTAATTGGGCGCATTACAGTCTTCCAAGACCCCCTATATGCTAAGCATCATCCTGGGCTAGCAGTGCATAAGGCTAGTGCTCCGACTGTTCCATGGGCAGATCATAAAGGTCTGCAATTTATAGATGTAGGAGCTAAAGAGTATTGGGATTATATCGTAGCGCTTTCTAAAGAGTCTCATGATTTATTAGGTTTTGATGAGCTTAACTTTGACTACGTACGTTACCCGTCAGACGGACCTATGAGTAATGTCTACTATACCCACTCTGGAGTAAATGGTGTGGTTACAGACGCCAGACGTGCTGCAAATCTTGAAGAATTTTTCATATATCTTCATAAAGAATTAAGTAAGCCAAATGCACGTGGTGAGATACCGTATACATCTGCAGACCTATTTGGCATGACTGCTACAAATTATGATGACTTAACTATTGGGCAGGTTCTAGAGCGCGCGCTTCCGTATTTTGATGTGATTGCACCAATGGTATATCCGAGTCACTACCCTAAGGGCTTCTTAGGATTTTCTAACGTTAATGACCACTCCTATGAAATAGTTCACTACTCTATGAAGAAGGCTGTAGAACGCACAGTGGCCACAGAGACTAGGATTGCCAGCATGGCATACACTAAGATAGAGTCAAAAACCACAACCACAGATGGAGGTGTTGAACAGGTTCTAGAGCAGCAAGGTCCAGTTTTGTACAAGAAGCCAGCATATAGTACAGGTAAATTAAGGGCGTGGATACAAGATTTTGACTATGGTGGAGACTATGGTATACCAGAGGTGAACGCCCAAATACAGGCTAATAGAGACGCGGGTGTAACTGGTGGTTATATGATTTGGGACCCAGCTAACAGGTATACTCGTGGGGTGAGTTATTAAATTTGACATTACTCCTGTTACTTGGTAGTATTTGGCCCAATCTGCCGTCATTTGTGTGGTAGGTTAAAAATTAGTTGTGGTAAAACAAGAACAAGAATTATCTGAAGGGACGGTAACGGAGATGTTACCTAATGCAATGTTTCGCATTGTAGTAAATCAGACCGATCAAGAGATAGTCGGATTCCTCTCAGGTAAGATGCGTAAGTATCGTATAAAAGTTCTCGTTGGTGATACTGTACAGATGGTGTTAGACCCATATGGAGGTAAGGCCCGCATAACAAGAAGACAAACATAACATGAAGGTAAAATCATCAGTAAAAAAGATTTGTAAGGATTGTCAGGTGTTACGCCGTAATGGCAGAGTACGAGTAATCTGCAAAGTCAACCCAAGGCATAAGCAGAGACAAGGTTAAATTTAATATTATATAAGCAAATAGATTGAGTTATGAGAATTGCAGGAATTACAATACCAGATAATAAAAGACTTGAGTATGGGCTTACAGCTGTGTACGGCATTGGTTTGTCACGAGCACAACAGATCCTAACTAAGTTAGGTATAGATACCGCGAGTAAGCCAACTGATATAAAATCAGATAAGGAGGCTGAGGTGCGTACTGCTGTGGAGGCTATTACAATAGAGGGAGATTTAAAAAGAGAGAAAGCCTCTAATATAAAGCGCCTTAAAGACATAGGTTCAAGACGAGGTGATAGACACAGTCGTGGTATGAAATTGCGTGGGCAGACTACCAAGACAAATAACCGTACCGCTCCAAGTGGTATACATGCCATGCATAAGGCTCGTAAAACAATGACAAGTGGTAAAACTAAGGTAGAAAAGAAGTAATATTATATAATTATGGGAAAGAAAAGAATTGTAAAAAAGAAAGGTAGTACAATGAGTAAGGGGCTTAAGGCTCGTGCACTAGCAAAGACAAGCAAGAGAAAAATGGCTGAGGGAGTACTTAATATACAATCAACATACAATAATACTAAGGTAAACTTATCTGACAATGATGGTAACGTTGTTACATGGTCATCTTCAGGTGCCCTAGGATTTTCAGGAGCTAAAAAGAGTACACCATTCGCTGCTGCAAAGGTAGGAGAGGTAGTAGGAGAAAAAGCTAAGATGATGGGTGTTAAAGAGGTTAGGGCAGTAATAAAAGGTGTAGGACAAGGTAGAGAGAGTGCATTAAGGGCATTTGTAGCTGTAGGCATCAACCTTACCAGTATAAAAGACGAGACACCTGTACCGCATAATGGCCCAAGACCACCTAAGGCAAGGCGCGTATAGTATAAACAATTATATATAAATTATGAAAATTGGACCAAAGTACAAAATATGTAAAAGATTAGGTGGAGGCATTTTTGAAAAATGCCAGACACAAAAGTTTCAGCTTGCAGAGGCTCGCGCTCGTAAGGGCGGTCCTAGGCGTCGTGGTATGTCAGATTACGGTAAACAGCTTATAGAGAAGCAGAAGGTACGCTTCTCATACGGTATTACAGAGAAGCAACTACGTAAGTACATAACACTTGCTACGGCCAGTGCAGATACAGTGCCTACTATGCATGCTGCTCTAGAGATGCGCCTTGATAATGTAATATACAGGGCAGGATTTGCAGCTACAAGGCGTATGGCACGTCAGCTAGTAGCGCACGGACACATAACAGTAAATGGCAGCAAGCTTAAGTCACCATCGTATGGCACTAAGATAGATGATCAGGTGGAGGTACGTACTGGCAGCAAGAGTAAGACAGTATTTGCTAATGCTACACTTTCTAATGCTACAGCACCAAATTGGCTCACAGTAGATATGAAGAAACTTACAGCTAAGGTTAAGTCAGTACCAACTTATGAGAGCGGAGCCACACTGTTTGATTACCAAGCCGTGTTCGAGTTCTATAGTCGTTAACAATAGTTATTCAATTTTTATTAAGCCTTCTTTAAATAATTTAATATGTCAGATTACCAAGTATCATTACCAACAAAGCCACGAGTCGTAGAAGAGAGCGATACACGTGGTATCTATGAGATAGATGGGTTTTATCCTGGCTACGGTCACACTGTAGGTAACTCATTGCGCCGTATCATATTGTCATCATTGCCTGGAGTAGCGATAACAAGCGTAAAGATAGACGGTGTTAGTCACGAGTTTTCTACTATAGACGGTGTCGAGGAAGATGTGGTGAGAATACTACTTAACCTTAAGAAGGTACGTTTTAAGACTACGAGTACTGAGGAGCAGACGCTTAAGCTTTCAATAAAGGGTCCCAAGACTGTAACTGCAGCAGATATAGAGGTCCCGGGGCAAGTGGAGGTTCTTAATAAAGACCAGCACATATTAGAGGTGACAGGTAAGACAAGTATAGAGATGGAGTTTAAGATTGAGACTGGTCTTGGTTACGTACCTAAGGAGTCTCTAAATAAAGAAAAGGTAGACATAGGTGCTATTGCCCTAGACGCTGCTTTTGCACCTATTAAGCGTGTTAACTACGAGGTAGAGAACATGCGTGTAGGAGACAGGACAGACTATAACAGATTAAGAATATTCATAGAGACAGACGGTACTCTTAGTGCACATGAGGCGTTAGAGAAGTCTATAGAGATTATGATACATCAACTTAAGGCCATAATTGGCTTTAAGGAGGAAGAGCCAGAGATAGAACTAGTGGCGGATGTTGTAGATGAAGAGGTGGTGGAGCCAAAGAAAGAGAAGGCAGCAGACACTGCAGAGATTTTCAAGACACGTATAGAGGAGCTTAAACTCTCTCAGAGAGTTGAGGCAGCCATGACGGAGGCAGGTATTCGTACTATAGGAGGACTTGTACGCAAGAGAGAAGAGGACCTTTTAGGTATACAAGGCTTGGGGCAAAAGGGTTTACAAGAGATAAAGCGTGCCTTGTCTAATTATGGAGTAACACTTAGAGCATAAGTTTTAGATTAAATATATTATGAAGCATCAGAACAAACAAAGAAAATTCGGAAGAGTACGTAAGGTACGTACAGCATTGTTACGCTCACTTATGCGTGCGTTAGTGTTAGAGGGTTCTATAGAGACTACTCTTGCCAAAGCTAAGGAGATTCGCCCAATGGTAGAAAAGTTAGTTACGTTGGCTAAGAAAGATACTGTAGCAAGTAGGCGTGTAATAACCTCAAGACTAGGTAACGATGAGGAGACAAGTAAGAAGCTACATGACGAACTAGCAAAAGAATACAAAGAGCGTCCAGGAGGATATACTCGCATTACTAAGCTTGCTAAGTTTTCTGCTAGTACTCGTGACCATGCTCGTATAGAATTCGTTAAATAATATACTATGACAGACTCAAATATAAAAGAATATAAAATAAATATAGCTGGTAAAAAGCTGGGTCGAGTATCTAGCGAGATAGCTATGGTGCTTATGGGTAAAGACTCTCCAGAGTTTACACCAAACAAAGTAGTGGCTATTAAGGTCATTGTAGAAGGGGTTAATGAACTAGCCTTTAGTGACAAAAAGTTAGGCGAGAAAGAGTACCAGAGATACTCAGGATACCCAGGTGGTCGTAAAGTGTTTACTATGGCAAGTGTAGTAGAGCAGCATGGTGCTGCAGAGGTGCTACGTAAGGCTGTATACGGCATGTTGCCAAATAACAAGCTGCGTAAGCCGATGATGAAGAATCTTATAATTAAATAATAAATATGGCAAAAGATAAATACATAGAGACAGTAGGACGCCGCAAGACAGCAAGTGCTCGTGTGCGCATTACTGAGGCAAGCAAGACCAAAATAGAGATTTTGTCAGAGGTTGAGGGTAAGATGAAGGCTAAGAAGTTTGAGGAGTACTTCCCAACAAAAGCTCTACAAGAGACAATATTAGACGTGTTCAAGACAGGTGACGATGCTCCTAGCCTTACATTTGCAGTTACAGCTGTTATTAAAGGCGGTGGCGTATCAGCACAGGCAGAGGCACTGCGTCACGGTATAGCTCGTGGGCTTATAGAGCACAATGCAGAGCTAAGAGACCACCTTAAGGCACAAGGTTACCTTAAGCGAGACCCACGCTCAGTAGAGCGTAAGAAGCCAGGCCTAAGG
>Ga0256834_1001145_pt1 | contig 18406 bp, 20 predicted proteins | sample 4281140metaG_FD_190536 | JGI IMG/M metagenome (GOLD analysis project Ga0256834, IMG submission 190536) | Hydrothermal vent microbial communities from East Pacific Rise, Pacific Ocean - 4281-140 | ecosystem: Environmental > Aquatic > Marine > Hydrothermal vents | place: Pacific Ocean: East...
TCTAAAGGATCTGATAGATTTATTTTTAATTTCTGTGATCCGTATTGAATTGTTGTAAGCATATTACAAATATAATTAAATTACAAACAACTCACTTGCCAATCCGTCTACTAAAAATTTTCCTTTTTCTGTTGTTTTTAATACTTCTATATCATGGTTATGACTATCACAAGAAGTTATAATTTCTAGCAAACCTTGATCTATAAATTTTTCTGAATTTTTCAGCAATTTATTCTTATACTCAATTCCGAAATCTCGAACTACCTTTTCTAATGACACTCCCCAAATAGTTCTCAACCCTGTCATCACCAATTCATTAAAACGATCATTTTTAGATAATGCTTCAATTTCTTGAGGAATTTCACCTGCCTGAATCTTTTTGATATATTTGATGTTATTTGAAACATTCCAACTTCTCTCTTTACCGTTAAAGGAGTGTGCCGAAGGTCCAACACCTATATAGGATTTACCAAACCAATAGGAAGTATTGTGTTTTGAAAAATAGTCTGGCTTACCAAAATTTGAAACTTCATAATGTACAAAACCTTGCTCTTTGGTTTCAGCTACCAAAATATTAAAATGCTCTAAGGCCAATTCTTCTGATATAGTTGGATATTTTCCTTGTCGGATAAATGTTGCTAAAGCGGTTTTAGGCTCAACCGTTAAGGCATAACTAGAAATATGATTGATTCCAAAACCAAAAACTAGTTGTAGATTTTGCAACCAGCGTTCAGATGTCATATTCGGAATACCATAAATTAAATCAACCGTAATATTATCAAAGTGGCGAGTGGCTTCTAACAAACAATTTTTTGCCTCTTTAGAATTGTGAGCACGATTCATGAGTTGTAAATCTTCATCAAAAAAGGATTGAATACCAATACTCAATCTATTTATAGGTGAGCTTGCCAATTCAGAAATTTTAGCTACTGTAAGGTCATCAGGATTAGCCTCCAAGGTAATTTCAGGAAACTCAACAACGGTATAATTATTAGTTATGGTGTCAATCAGCAATTGTATCTCTTCAATTGTCAATAGACTAGGTGTTCCTCCGCCAAAATAAATGGTTTCAATAGTTTGGTTTTTAAACTCATTTTTTCGAAGCTGTAATTCTTTTACCAAAGCATGAATCATTTCATCTTTCCGATTCAAGGTTGTCGAAAAATGAAAATCGCAATAATAACAGGCTTGTTTACAGAAGGGGATGTGGATATAAATGGCAGCTCCTTCCCCTCCTAACCTCCCCGAAGGGGAGGGATTCTTACTCGTACTCTTTAAGTTCATCTTACAATTTTCATCCTTTAATAATTAAAAATTCTTCATTATCTCTTTTAACTCTTCAATTGAAAAAGGTTCTTCTCGTTTATGAATCATTGCGTGACAATTTGGGCAAACTGGACGCAAATCATTTACAGGGTCTACTTCACCTTCGCCTGTAGTTGAAACTAACTTTAAATGATGAACATGAATAAAATCTTTTCCAACCTCTCCATATACCTTTTCAAAATTAAAATTACAAACAGAACAAGAATACCCAAAATGTTCAATACATTTTTCTCTTGCTCTTAAATCTCTTTCATATCTTGTCACCAAAATTTCGTTTGGTTTTCCTTCAATATACTTTTGCTCTTTTAATTTTGATGGATTTATAGTAGTTGCTATTACCTCCTCTTTTGATTCTCCATAAGTTGTGTTGTTTTCAAATTTATATACAACTTCGTTGTTTTTAGATTTAGTCTTTGAAACAATCAATCCTCGTTTCTTCAAATCAGATATCTGACTAGAAACTCTTCCATTACTCGCACTTTTGCTATAGTTTTTTAAATCTTCTAATGTTCCTCCTTCAAGTAAGCCTTGATTAATAAGCCCAGCTTGTCCTCTATTACCTAACCAATAAGGATTATCCTCTAACTTAATTTTACCCGATAATAAATCATTTGTTAATTTAATTCCCAACGCTCTTTCTGTTAACTCAGTTTTACCCATTCTAAATCTATTTTATTAAATTTCACTATTGCCAACTGCTACTTGCTACTGCTTACTTTTTAATACGTTTCTCATTCTGTTTTACAAAAGCTCCCCATCCGCTATAGCTTTTACCAGTAGTTATTCTACCTGAATTGTAAAAATGGCAAACAGCCGCAGCCAAACCATCAGTAGAATCCAAATTCTTGGGTAATTCTTTCAATCCTAATGTGCTTTGTAACATTTTAGCGACTTGCTCTTTACTGGCATTTCCATTACCTGTAATTGCCATTTTAATTTTTTTAGGAGAATATTCTGTAATGGGTATCTCTCTTGACAAACCCGCTGCCATTGCTACACCTTGTGCTCTCCCTAGCTTTAACATACTTTGTACATTTTTACCAAAAAACGGAGCTTCAATAGCAATCTCATCAGGGTGATAACTTTCTATCAATTCAATAGTACGCTCAAAAATAAGTTTCAATTTTACATAATGATCGCTGTATTTTTTTAATTGCAACTCATTCAATTGCATAAACTGCATTTCTTTATTGACAACTTTTATCAACCCGAAACCCATAATGGTTGTCCCAGGGTCTATCCCTAATATGATTCTTTCTGTTTTCAAATTTTTAAAATCATGTTGTTTTTACATCTTATAATTAGCGGATTTTCTTTTAAATTAAGTGCTAAATCCCAAATTAATTATAAAGATTATTAATATTTATTTTACTTTAGTTAATGCCATTTTAACTGCAAGTCCTGTTAAAACAGAAGCCATAAACCATTGCTGTATTCTTAGCCAAATTGGTTTCTTAGAGAACCAATTTGCCATTTTTGCAGCAGAGATAACAATTAAAAAATTAATTGAAAAACTTATAATTATTTGAATTACCCCAAGTTGAAAACTTTGACTTAAAATAGATCCATATTCAGGTTTTATAAATTGAGGGAAAAACGAAAGGTAAAATACAGCCATTTTTGGATTTAGAATATTAGTCAGCAACCCTATATTAAAAAGTTTAAGAGGTTTATCTTGTTTCAGGTTTTGGTCAGTATAAAAAATTTTATTTTCAGATTTTACAGTAGTATATGCTAGATATAATAAATAGCCTACTCCAAGAAATTTAACGACTATAAATGCATAAGGAACAGCAAAAAATATTGCTGTTAGCCCAAAAGACACCATAAGAATATGAAATAAAAACCCACAAATAACACCTATAAGAGAAATTATTCCTGCTTTTTTTCCTTGTGATAATGACCTTGAAATTAAATAAATCATATTTGGTCCTGGAGAAAGAACCATAATCAAAGATGCTAATCCAAATAATAGTAAGTCGTTAATTGGTATCATATGTATAGTTTAGAGTTATTGAATTATTGTTGCTGTTTTTAATGAATACCAATTTAGAATCAACATTACATTCGTTAAATTTCATTACTTTGCACTAAAGTACAATTCATTGCATTACAAAACTAAACAATTCTTTTTTTTTCTCATCAAACTATCAATAGTTGTTGGAGCGTTTTATTTTATATATAATAAAACCATACACAATGAACAGATTAGCTTTAAAATTTTCATTAGCAAACTTGAAAACTCTATTTTTAACAACCCTAAAATCATTTTAATTTTACTGCTTTTTACTTTTTTCAATTGGTTTTTTGAAATCCTTAAATGGAAATCTCTTATCTCTTTTATTAAAAAAACAAGTTTTTATGAGGCTTTTCAGCAAAGTTTAGGTTCACTTACCGCTTCTCTATTCACACCCAATCGCATTGGTGAATACGGAGCAAAAGCCATCTATTATAAAAAAGGGAATAGAAAAAAAATAATGTTGCTTAATTTAATAGGAAACAGCACTCAAATGACTGTAACCACAGTATTTGGATGTGTAGGATTAATTTATTTCAACACTCACTTTGAGGTTGACTTTGAAATTTACCGTTTTAGGAAAGCAGCTTATATCTTAGCAATCCTTTTTGCAACTGTCCTTACAGGAAGCCTTGGTGGCTTTAAAAAAATTAGAGGTTTCTATATCGATAAAATTATTGCTTTTATTAGAAGCATTCCCCTAAAAACACATCTTAAAAATGTGTTCTTTTCTATAATAAGATATATCATATTTTCACATCAATTTTATTTTTTACTTGTCATTTTTAGCATTGAAACAGATTACACCACTGCAATGTCTTTGATAAGCTCTATGTATTTACTAGCTTCATTAGTGCCCAGTTTGGCATTTTTAGATTGGTTAATTAAAGGTTCTGTAGCCATTTGGGTATTTAGTTTTATCTCGGCAAATGAGTTGGTCATTTTCACCATAAGCTTATTAATGTGGATCTTAAATTTTGGATTGGCAGCCATAATTGGTAGTTATTTTGTGTTAAATTTTAATTTCTCAAAACAAAAATGATTATTACTAGCAGCATCATAATATTACTCTATAGTTTTATCATTATCTTATTTATTATAGGTTATCGAAAAGTTGCTATATGTAATCGTCTAATTGAAACTTCACAAACAAAATTTTCTATTATTATTCCATTTCGAAATGAAGAAAAAAACTTAACTGAATTGCTAGAAAGTTTAGCTCAACTAAACTACCCTAAAGAGCAATTTGAAATTATTTTTGTAGACGATGATTCTACTGATAATTCTGTGCAACTCATTACCGAATTCCAAAACCATGCTATAGTTATCAAGAATAATAGAATGTCAAATTCCCCAAAAAAAGATGCAATAAAAACAGCTATCAACCAAGCTCAGTTTGATTGGATTATCACTACTGATGCTGATTGTATTGTACCTCAACAATGGCTACAAACCTTTGATACTTTTATACAAAAACATCCTTCAAAACTAATTGCTGCACCCGTAAAATATACAGCAAAAAAAACATTTTTAGAGCAATTTCAAGTCTTTGATTTTTTAAGTTTACAAGCGGTTACCGTGGGTGGGTTTGGTATTCGAAAACCTTTTTTATGCAATGGTGCTAATTTATGTTACCACAAACCAACTTTTTTTGAAATAAACGGGTTTGAAGGCAATGAAGACATAGCTAGTGGGGATGATATTTTTTTATTAGAAAAAATTTCTGAAAAATATCCTGACGAAGTCCACTTTTTAAAATCTACCAATGCTTTAGTCATCACAAAACCTCAAACTACTTTTAGAGATTTAATATCACAACGAATTCGCTGGGCTGCTAAAACTTCATCCTATAAAAATAGCTTTGCAAAATTTATCGGCATTACCGTTTTTTTGATGAATCTATTGATTGTTTTACTCTGTTTTTTGTTTATTTTCAAGCCTCACTTGTGGGAAATTCTACTTGTTTTTTTAGCTGTAAAACTAATTTTAGATGGATTACTCATCAAAAAACATTACTACTTTTTAAAGCAAAAGTTTAGCACCCTCAATTTTATAAAAAGCAGTTTGTGTTATCCTTTTTTCAGTATGTTTGTAGCACTATCCTCTTTTAAGAGCAATTACAATTGGAAAGGAAGGCAGTTTAAAAAATAGATTATGGCATTATTAAATTACAGAACTTCAAACCCAGCATTTAGCCGATATGTTTGGAAAAAAAACCGTTCTTCAAAAGCTAAAATGACCTTAAACGGACTTTTCTTAAAATCAATGATTGCCATTTTTTTGGTCGGATTAACCACTTGGTATGTATGGGATTTGGTTTACAAAGGTATTGATGTAAAATGGTATACTTCTGGAGGATTGTTAGCCGCAATTTTTTTTAGTGTTTTAACTTCATTCAAACGAACTTGGGCTCCGATTACCACACCATTATATGCACTTTCAAAGGGATTGTTTTTAGGTGGATTTTCTGCGTATGCCGAAATTAGATTTGAAGGCTTGCCCATGCGAGCCGTAAGCATAACCATACTTACATTTTTTGTCATGTTAATTTTATACAAAGCTAAAATTGTAATTGTAACTAAACGCTTTAGAAGTGTAATTATAACGTCAATAGTGACCATTATGACTATTTATATTATCCATTGGATATTACGCATTTTCGGTATCAACCTTCCATTTATTTGGGGTACTTCTTGGTTTGCCATTAGTTTTAATGTGATTGCAGCTTTGGTTGCTTCTTTTTCTTTGCTGTTAGACTTTTATTTTATTGACAAAAAACTCAATAAAGCACCAAAATATTACGAATGGGTTGCTACTTGGGGATTATTAGTTACCTTAATCTGGTTGTATGTTGAAGTATTGCGATTACTAAAAAAATTGGCGATACGGTTTTAAATGGTTTTCACCAACACGACCAATCTATATTGTGATTTTACAAAAATACCGCGTTTTACAGCTGGCTTCATTGTTGGCAGTAGTGTGACACTTTTTCGAATTACACTATCTAGTTCTGGAAAATTTGTAAGTATACTTTCTGGAGAATTAATTTTTACAACAGAAGCTTTACCTGTATTGTCTATCAATAAATCAATAGCTGTACTGTCATTTACTACTTTTTTAACCTTTAAGTCATTTTCATTAAACAATTCAGAAAGTTTTTGTGTTAAGGTTTGCTCAAAACATTCTTTTTGATTGCCTTCTTCAGAAAAATTTTCACAATCAGAAAAAATAGGATATACATCAACTTTTGTAAAATCAATTACGGTTCCTGTCAATTGTAAATTATTATTGGAAGTCGTTGCTGTAGACGAAAAAAAATCGCAAGAAGTAAAAAATAGTATCAAAAAAATAAAACTGACGGCTCGCCTAATCATTGCTTATCTATATTGCTACGAAAGTACAATTTTTTAGCAATTATTTCAATCAACCCTTTCTCCTTTTATAAACAATTCTTTTTTAATTTTTTTGATACGTAGTTTTGCATATAAAATAAACACTGCATACTTACTTTTTATCCTTATAATAGTCATCAGTAAGTATAACCAACTGAAATAATACTAAATAATTTTTATTGTTATTTTCATAACCCTTTTTAAATGATTGTAATGCTTTTTTAAACAGTTGTTGTTTTAATTATAAAGTACCTAATTCATAATAATTATCTTCAACATCTGTTTTTGAAAAAATATTGACAATAAAAAGCGTTATTAAGTCTTTAAACCGTAGTTTTTATAAAACTTTACTAAATTATAAATACTCTTAAAATGTAGCGAGTCAATTTTATAAGTTTTTAAAAAATGGTTACCACTATCATAAAACCCTTCTTGTCCCAATTTATGATAAGCAAGACCTAATTGGTATTGACAATTAGGATTAAGAGAATCTTTCTTAGCCAGATTACTAAATAACTCAATGCTTTATTTCGGTTACCAGAAAGTTGATAACTCTTACCTAGTTTTTCCTTTATTTTATTAGACGGCAACAAACTAGAAGCTTGTTTGTAAAACACAATAGCATTGGTATAATTACCTATACCTTGATATATACTTGCAATTTTTGTTAAGACCTTCAATGATGGCTTTGTTCAGCTTTTAGTTTAACCAAAGTAAATTGGTAATTGCCTTTTAACAATAAACTATCAGCAGTTTTTAAAACTAAAGTTTGAGCTTCAATTTTAAAAAACTGTAATCAATAATATAATGAGTATAATTTCTTTTTCATTTAGACCTCTAATCAACTTGAAAGGTAATCGGTAAGGTATATTTTACAGCAACTTTTTTACCATCATACTCACCAGCTTTCATTTTTGGTAAACTTTTCACAACTCTTATAGCCTCTTCTTCTAGAGATTTATGTGGACCTCTAGCTCTCACACCTGTAATCATTCCATTTTTATCTATTTTAAAGAGCACAATAACTCTTTTTTTACCAGATTCTAAATCTAAATTTTTAGCCAACCTTGGATTGAAATTTCTACCTACAAATTTTTGAATATTTTCTTGAAAACATTTTTTGGGGTCAGAAGCATCTTCACAACCAGGAAAAATTGGAGATTGATTAATTATTGAAAAAGATAGTCCTTCATTTATCATTTCATCAGTAAATTCAGTTGATTTTTTATTATATACATTTCCCAACTCTAAATTTTCTCTTATTTCTAAAAGCCTTACATATAGTCTTTCTAGCACTTTTGCCTTTTCTTTTGAATTACTCTTTTCCATCTCCTCACTTATAAAGGTTAAGAGCCCTTTAATTTCATTTTTAGACAAGCCTTCAAAGGTTGACTTTTCTAATTCCGCAATATTATTCTCTGGTTGAATTTCCGATTCTGCTCTTTCACAAGAAGTATAGATTAGCATACTTGCCAATACAGGTATTAATAAAAGGAACTTCACTTTTTTAAACTGTTTTGATTTGCTTTTGTTTACCATCATAATACGTTTTTTTAATAATGAATGCTTTAAAAACGGGTTAATAAATGAAATGTGATTTACACCAAAGGTTTCTGCTAACAAATCATTAAAATAAGAAGCTTTGTTTTTCTCTTTAACCACTTTTGAATCGGCTATAAACTCATGTAATTCTGAGATTCTTTGTTGATAGAGGTATGAAAGTGGATTAAACCAACCCACAATTTTTTGTACTTCAAAAAATAGTAAATCTAAACTGTGTTTTTGATTGACATGGACTAGTTCATGCTCAATAATTTGATTTTTATTTGTACTCTCTTTTCCTAAAAAAATATAATTAAAAAATGAAAAAGCAGTGTTATTATTCATCCAAACCAAATAATAATTAGCAGTAAGTTCTTTCTCGTTTTCAGAAATCAATCTGATAATTTTATAGAGTTTCACAAAAAATAACAGACTTGTCAGTATAACACCCATCAAAAAAATAACCTGCAAGCTTGTAAAAAAAAGTGCAGACCAATCAAATTGTTGTTTTATTACAGCTGTTGGAGTTAGCACTACTTCTGGTAAAAATACTATATATTCTTGCGGTATTATTTTTTGTACACTTTCTATCTTTATCAATGGAATCACATAAGTGAATATTGATGTAAAGATCAAATACAACCTATTCCATTGAAAAAAGGTTTCTCTTTTTAATAGCATATCATAAACTGCTAAAAATAAGGTTTGAAATAATAGTACTTTGATGATATAGTCTAGCATAATTTATGCCTTTTTGTCATTAATTTCTTTAAAAATAGCTTCCAATTCATTTAGACTGACATCATTCTTTTTTACAAAAAAGGAAACCATACTTTTAAAAGAACCTTCAAAATAACCATCCATCAATTTGTGTAAACTCTGATTACTATAGGCTGATTTTTTTACCAAAGGAAAATATTTATAGCCTTTACCAAAAGGCTCATGATCAACAAATTTTTTGTCTTCTAAAATTCTTACTATGGTAGAAACTGTGTTATATGCTGGCTTTGGTTCTGGCAATAGTAAAATAACCTCTTTTACTGTGCCTATTTTCAATTGCCATAACACTTGCATTATTTGCTCTTCTGCTTTTGTTAATTGTTTCATGTTTATCAACTGTTTTTTTAGTTCAACAACGCAAATATAACTAAATATTTAGTTTAAACTAATTTATTAGTTGAGTAATTTTATATTTCAAGTAACAAAAGTGATTTCTAGCATACTTATTGGTATATACCAATAAACAACTATTATGGATATATTTTTATTAATACTTGGATTCTGCCTAATGGGTTTAGGTCTGGTAGGTTCTTTTTTACCTATTTTACCTGGTCCTTTAACAGGATGGTTAGGCTTATTAGTCTTACATTTAACCAAAGCCATCCCTCAAGATTGGACATTTTTAGGCATTACATTAGGTATTGCTCTATTAATTTGGGTACTCGATTATATTATCCCAGCCATGGGTACAAAAAAGTTTGGCGGTAGTAAGTCTGGTGCAATTGGTACAACCATAGGTTTAATTATCGGATTACTTTCTCCGATACCGTTTGGATTTATCATTGGTGCATTTGTAGGTGCATTTATTGGTGAGATGACTCACGATAGTAAAGATACCTCTAGAGCTCTTAAAGCCAGCTTTGGTTCTTTTTTAGGTTTTCTATTCTCTACTACACTAAAATTTATAGTGAGCTTGGTGTTCTTAGTCTTATTCATTAATAAAGCTTACCATTCTTGGTATTTATTAATTGGATAATTTTAAAAAAAACAGTACTAAAAAAGGCTTTCCGTAAACGGAAAGCCTTTTGCCTATTAGGTTGTTGTTCTTTTGTTTAGAAATTCTCTGGTTAAAGAAAATCTTGTTCAGTTAATTTTGTTGTAAATGTTTCTTTTTAGTGACTTTTAGAAAGTTTACTTTATGTTTCACTTACACTATTAAAACAATTTACTTCTAAAAGTTCCTACCCTAGAGGTAATTATTTTTATTTTTTTCAATCACCAACACTATTCTGTAGTGTTTCAAATAAAAAACAAATCCATACAAATATTGATTGGCTAGTAGCGAATATAGATTCATTAAACTGGTTTTAATAAATAATGATTATTTTCGTTATCAATTTACTAAATCAAAATACCATGATTATTTACGGCACAAAAGGAAAACACATCCACAGCGAAGAGACAGATCTAATTCAATGTTCACACTGTCAAGAACAGAGAAAACACACCATAAGTATTTATGGGAGGTATGCCCATATCTTTTGGATTCCGTTTTTCCCTATAGGAAAGAAAGGAGTGTCTGAGTGTAATCATTGTAAAATGACACTAGCACCAAAAGATATGAATGAATCTTTAAAATTTGCATTTCAAAATGTTGAAAAAAATGCCAAAAGACCTATTACACATTGGCTACTTTTAATTATTATAGGTGTACTTTTTATTGCCCCTATGATTACATCAATATTTATTGCAGTATTCAAATCAATAACATCATAGATTAAAATTCTTAATGTCTGACATTATGGAAAATCAAAAGATATGACACAAAGTAAATCTAAACTCAACAGTAGTTATGCTTTTATTATAGCTGTAATTAATACGATACTAGTATACATCTATCTTTTCAAATTCGGAGAGGTAAGTGAGAATGAGTATTTCAATTTTTCAATACTATTACTCTTTATAATCTCATTACAATTAGGTTTTATTAGCTATTTTGACAAGACACCAACAAAAAAAATGTACAAAACATTAACTATTATTTTTTTTGTTCTCTTTATACTATTAAGTGTTGGTGTTTTAATGTTAAATAGTTATGCAAGTGGATTTAATCATTAATCATGAAGCAACATAAGCTTATTTCTGTTTTTTTAATCTTTACCATTTTACTTGTAGGTTTGAATAGTTGGACATATTACAAGCGTCAATCTTGGAAAAGAGTATATTATACAGCCAGTATTGGTGTTGCAAAAAATCATCCTGTTGATTTATATGCAAAGTTAATTACTCAAAATGGAGAAAAATACTCCTCTTCATCTTTATCAATTGAAGATGACTTTGGTTTTTGGGGAAATTCTTATGCTTCAAGTTCTGACATAGAATATATGACTTTACCAGACAGTTTATTTATACATTGGGTCTCTTTAAGAGAGCGTAAAATATTTAAAGGAACTTTTAAATTACCGCATAAAATTATAGATAGTATTTTCAAAAACAATAAAGACAAAAAACAAAAACACACAGATTATTATGGAAAGCTAAAGAAATATTTTAACTTTAGTATTGGTATTGCTCCGGAAGGAAAAATAACAGTTTGGATTCAAGGTAAAAACAACTTTCAAAAAGAAATTGCTCGTTTTCAAGCCCAAGAATTTGATAATTATTTAGGCAACTCAACAGGTCAAGAGTCTATTGATAAATTAGTAGGAAAATTTTATTCATCAAATCATAAAATTGATAGTATCATAAAAAACAACATTCCTCCTGAATTAAAGAAGTGGGAATTTTTAGGAAAAAAATTTACTTATTATATCATACATAAAAATTTACCTAAAGGAATCAACACTTTAAAAATTGATTATTTCAATAAAGATGGAGATGAATATAATGTTAGCAGTCATAACAACTTTTTAATACAAAGTGGTGCCCCAAAATGGATTACATCAAATAAATTTGATGGTGAAAAACAATTAAGATTTTCTTTCCCAGACTCTATAATTTCAATTTTCAAAGAAAAAAAGAAACACCTTACAGCTAAAGATACTTTAGTTTTTTTATTAGAAACACAACCAAACGAGAATAGTACCAGCTCTTTTGTAACTACAATTAATGAACTAGACTCATCAAGTATAAATAATTAATTCTGAAAACTACATGAAATATATTATATTCATTTTCTTTCTGTTCTGTTCTATTTTTACAGTAGTAAGTCAGAACGATATTGAACAGCTCTATAAAGATAAAAAATATAAAGAAGTTATTTCCATTTTGAATAAAAAAGATGGTAATAAAAAATTATCTTTAAGAGAGTACTTTTTGCTTACCCAATCTTACGGTTTAAATGTGCAGTACTCAAATGGTTTGGTCACAGCTAATAAAATGATAGATGAGTGTTTAAAACAAAAAGATACTAATAATTTAGTAATTGCCTATAATTTAAAAGCTGAAAACCTTATTGATTTGAATCATATAGAATCAGGTATTGAGTTCTGTGAATCTGTAAGCTCTGTATTTAGAAAACAAGATTCCGTTGCATTTCAGAATTTATGTTTTAAATGGGGTATGCTTTATAAGCAAAATAATGAATACAAAAAAGCTTACGATATCTATAATAAAATTACGCTACAAAAACATAAGAACCTCTCAATTTATAGTAATAATTATGCTGTGATATTAGAAGGATTGAATAATTACCCTGAAGCTATTAAATACTATAAAAAAGGTATAGAAATTTCTTATAAAAAAGGTGGTGATCTTGTACTTGGGCTTAGAAACATTGCACTAGTTTACATAAAACAAAATTTATTTGAAAAAGCTAAAATATATTTAGATTCTGCTGAAAATTCCATTACAAAAAAAACACATTTACGTTCTCAAAAATTTCTATATAATACTTATTATGAATACTATCAAGCAACTGGAAATACTTTTTATGCGAGTATCTATTTGGCATTTGAAAATGACACTAATGAACAAATATTTAATAGAAAACTAAATAAAGAAATTAATGCTCTAAAAACCTCCTACGAAAGAGAAACCTTATTAAACAACAAATTAGAAACCTCTGATAAAGAAAAATTATGGGGCACCATTATTTTACTTTTTATTATAATGGCATTACTTTCTATACTCTATTTATTTAAATATAGAAATATAAAGGCTGCACATGAAACGGTTTTAACAGAACAAAAATTATTGCGTTCTCAAATGACACCTCATTTTATTTTCAATTCTCTTTCTGTATTGCAAGGCATGATTCTAAATAAGGAAGATAAAAAAGCTGTAAGTTACTTGTCAAAATTTTCAAAATTATTACGCCTTATTTTAGAAAATTCTAGAGAAAAATTAGTCCCCTTAGATGAAGAACTAAAAGCTATACAAAACTATATAGATTTACACAATATGAGAAGCTCAACAAGCTTTAAATACACACTTACTTTAGATGAAGATATTGAAGACTCTGGCTTGTTAATTCCTCCCATGCTTATTCAACCATTTATAGAAAACTCTATAGAGCATGGGTTTAAAAAAGATTTTGAAAATGCAGAAATTTCTATAAACATCATGTTCAAACAAAACAAACTAGACTGTATAATAAAAGATAATGGCGTTGGGCTAAATGCAAAAAAAACAAAACCAAATAAAAATAAAAAATCATTATCAACAACAATCACTTCAGAACGTTTAAAAATTTTCTCAAAAGAATATAATGTCGAATGTGGAGTTATAATACAAGACCGTAGCGTATTTAATGAACAAGGCACACAAATAAATTTAATTTTACCTTATAAAATAGATCAAGATGCTTAAAACCCTAATTGTAGAAGACGAACTTTATATTAGAAAAGGTCTAATATCAATGGTTCAAAGTTTAAATAAAGACATTGATATCATTGGTGAATGTGAATCAGTTAAAGATGCTGTTAGTGTAACTAATGCTTGTAAACCAGATTTAATCTTTTTAGATATCAATCTAACTGATGGTAACGCTTTTGATTTTTTAGAACAAACCAATGACTTAACCTTTAAAATTATTTTTATTACGGCTTATGAGCAATATGCTCTTCAAGCACTAAAAAATGGAGCTGTAGATTATATTCTTAAACCTGTTGATATTGATGAACTAGAAGCTGCCATTGACAAAGCCATCTGTTTAGAGCCTGAACTACAGAAAGAACAATTGCAAGTTGTTAAAAATCAAATGATTAACAATAAAAAAGATAAACTTGTATTACGTCTGCAGGAAGGTTACCAAGTTATTGATTTTAAATCGTTAATTTACTGTAAATCTGACAAAGGGTATACGAGTTTTTATCTATCTGACGGCAAATCTTATATGGCATCTAAACCTATCAAAGAATTTGAAGGACAATTACCTGCCAAAAAATTTATTCGCACCCATCAATCGTATATTGTTAACATGGACTATGTAGATAAATATGATAAAAATGGCTATATATTCTTAAAATCTGGAGAAACAATACCCGTTGCTACACGCAGAAAAGATGAATTTGTAGCTAGATTACTAAATGAATAACACTATCCTAATACTACATTTTATAAATAGTAAATTATTTTAACAAAAATCAGCTTATGCTTAACGAATATAAACTCTAAGTTGACGAATATAAATTGCATACCTGTATTCAACTAAAATAGCTCTAGTTTTGACCTTGTAAAGCAAAAGAAATATTCTTATAAATTTTATAAAATGAAAAAGACAAGCTTATCTATTCTATTCTTCATCGTCTTTTTCATTTCAAATGCACAAACAACAATATTAAAATGGTCTCAAGTAGAAATTGTCAGACTAGGAAAAAACATCACTTACCTAAAAAAGCATAATTACGATATTAAAAACCCTGACAAGCCTTTAAATCCATTAAATGGGTTCTATAAAATTACAGACAATTATGGAAGTTATTCTGAAATTACTTTCAAAAACGGAAAAGTAAATGGTACTTGGAAAGATTTTGACTTTGAGGGGAAACTTAAAGCCTTATCTGTATTTAAAGAGGGTCAATTTGTAGGTAAAAATACTGAATATTATCAAAATGGAAACGTTAGTAAGGAAGTGTTTTATGAAAATGGTAAAGCTATTGGTACATGGAAAGAATATGATAAAAATGGTAAAGTAACATCATTAGAACATTATAAAAACGGATTAAAAGAAGGTAAGTGGACAAAACAAATTCGTCATAATGGAGACCAAATATGTACTGAAACTCATTTTTATAAAAACGATAAACCTTCAGGAATTTGGAAAGAAATTTGTAATGACAAAATTACTTGGAGCAAGGAGTATTTAGGAGAAAAAAAATATACCGAAAAAGTATTTTTCTCAAATGGAAAAATAAAAACACTAAAGGAATACAAAAATGGAAAGCTAAATGGTAATTACAAAGAATATAAACAAGATGAAGTCTTGATTAAACACTTCAGATTTAAAGAGGGTAAAGCTATACTTAAAAAAACATTCTACTCAAATGGAAATCAAAAATCAATATCTAATTATAAGAATTCTAACATTCATGGTTCCTATAAAAAATATCATGAAAATGGCAAGTTAGAACTAGAGGCTTTTTATAATGAAAGCTATAAAACAGGCATTTGGAAAGAGTATTCGTACAAAGGTAAATTAACTTCTATACAAGAATATAAAAATGGAGTAGAAAATGGACCATTTAAACACTATTCAAGAACAGGAATTCTTAAAAAAGAAGGTGCTTATTTAAGAGGTAAGGCAGAAGGATTATGGAAAATATACAATCGTGACGGCTCTCTATACAAAGACGTAACTTATGAAAATGGCAGAATTATCTCCGAAAAAAAATACAACTAATCAAACAATACAATAACCAATTAATTATTAATCTTAAATTTAAAAACAATGAAATTATTAAAAATCAGTTTAACAGTAGCTATCATCTTATTTTCTATTGGAAATAGTACTGCACAAAAATTAAAATCATTCGGAAGTTCTATTGAGAAAAAAATAGGCCCTGTAACAAAAAAAGTTCCTTATACAGATGTAGTAAGCTATTTAGGTTATGCAGCTGTTAACACAGAAGATGAAGTGAAAGATGGTAAAAAGTTTTATTACATCTATGTTTGGATACCCGCTGTTGCTCCAGAATTAGGATTACGTATGGTATCTCCTGTAGGAAAAATGAAAGTCAAAAAAGCAATTAAAGGTGCTGGTTATGAAGACAATGCTTCCTCTGAAGATTATTTTGATACGTACATCACTTTAGAAAGGTCAGATATTATCTCTAAAGATAAAATTACAGATGCTAAAAATGCAAAATGGCATACTTTAGCCAGTAATGATGATAGTAGTGAATTACACAAACAACCAAGTGGAAATGCTTACAATTCAGTTTTACGTTATAAAAGTAAAGTTGGCGATCCTGTTAAAGCATTAACTACTGGTTTGTATAGAATTGGTTTTACCACCTACAAAACAGGTGAAGTAAAAGGTACTTTTTTAGCACAAATTGGATCTCCTGTAAAATTACCAGGTGTGGTTATGGCTAAAACTGTTGAAGAACTATTAAAACAAATGAAATAATTTAAAAATAAATAAACCCATTGTAATACACACAATGGGTTTATTTTAAAAAAATAAATGTTTTAAAAAAGTTAAAAAATCAGTTTAATAACATTTAGTTTTTTAATATTATTTACCACAAAATATTGCGGATAAAGTAGAAGACGACCCTCAATTAAAGAATTTTAATCCTGAAGACATCTATCTCATTAACAGATTGTCAGATCAAAAGTAACAAATACAGTCCAAGATATAAAAACAACTATCTTGACAAGAAGGTCTTTAAATATGATAAAAACAATCATCTTATGGAGAAGATTCTTTACAAACCCCAAAGATTGCTTGATGTCATTGGCACTGATAACGACACCTTAATTACCAGTCCAAAAAAGCCAATGACAATTGTAAATCAAAACGAAACTATACTTAGTGTTAAAGTATTTGATGAGAATAAGAAAGTAGTAGAGCAATACAGTAATGAATATGACAATCAAAAACGTTTGGTAAAAAAGACACTAAAAGAAAATAAGTAAACTTTTATAGAAACTACAAAATACGATGAATTTGATAATATAGTAGAGTTTGCAGCTTATAAAAAAATATTAAAGAGTAAACCTATTTATTTTAGAACACATCACTTCAATGAAAAAGGGCAAGAAACTGAAGAGACTTATATTGTTGATGAGGCAAAAATTATCAAAAAAATACACTATGATAAATTTGGTAATATTACAAGATGGGTTCATTCAAAAAAGGGTAAAGTAATTCTCACTAACCATATAACAAAATATTATTATTACACAAACAATCAAAAATAGGACCTCAAAAAACATTTACTAAATAGGTAAGTGTAAGTATTACTATTAAATCCATTTTAAAAATGAATGAAGATAACCAGAAAGGCAAACCTTTAAATTTCTCACAAGCAACATTAGGTTCTAAAATAACTATTGAAAAAAAGCTTATTGAAAAATATGACATCTATGCCGCCAAAGCAAAAAAGACATCAAAGTTTGCAATTTTTATAAGCTTTATACTTACCTCTCTGTCCATTAAACTGTTTCTTAATGGAAACTGGGTTATTGGAATAATTACTATAATATTAGCATTAATAAGCTTATTTTTATTTTTTATGTTTAGAGGCGTTGCTATTGGCGGGGCTTTTGAATCGGGTTTACTAGTTCCTGGTATGATTGTAAATACCAATCCAATAGAAATTGTTGTTTTGGCAAATATATCAAACTCAGAAGATGAACAAAAAAAACAATATGCTTGTAAAAAAACTAAAGTAAAACTTCCTTTACATCAAATTACATTAGGTGAAAAAGTGCCATGTGTAGCCATGTTTGGAGGGGCAAATAATGGAATTTACACAAATTTTGAACCTAGACCATTAGTTTGGGCATGTTCAAGTTTTGAAGAAATAACAAGTGAAATAAATAGAATTGACCAAAGTGATTGGGAATATCTAGATGTTGTAAAAAATAAAGTGCCAAAATTAGAAGAAAACCAAATTGCTTTATTTAATAATAATCATGAATTTACTGAAGTAAAGTGAGCTTAAATAACACTAAACATCTAAAACAAGACTGCTATTTGTTGCTATAGTAATTCTGCTATTTTCAACACATGTTTCCTTTTTATTACCCCACATCAAAGGTCTTGCCTCGGAAACCCTTCTATATTTCCTTTTGTGTTTTTCGGACTGACATCACTCATTATTTTAGCTTTACTAGGCACTTTCAGAAGTAGACTACTTTCTTAAAAATTCATAAAAAAAGCCTGATAATTTTTTTGATTATTAGGTTTTTTTTGTTTTTACCTTGTATTTGAAGTGTAATCATCAATTTAAGTGAAAAC
>Ga0256834_1001146_pt1 | contig 18403 bp, 25 predicted proteins | sample 4281140metaG_FD_190536 | JGI IMG/M metagenome (GOLD analysis project Ga0256834, IMG submission 190536) | Hydrothermal vent microbial communities from East Pacific Rise, Pacific Ocean - 4281-140 | ecosystem: Environmental > Aquatic > Marine > Hydrothermal vents | place: Pacific Ocean: East...
CGATTCCCTGGTTGATAGCGATGAGCTACTCTGGGGCAAAGAGGAAGCACAGCTTCCCCCATCTCCACCTCGGATTAACGCTCGCCCTGGCAGTTGCGGGCGGAACTATAGCTGTAGGAGGAAACGCTCCTTTCATAGAAGTTCTCGCGCGGATTCCCTGGGCGTTTTTCTTTGGAGTTCTCTTCTGGGTGGCCGGCTTCGACACGATATACACGATAATGGACTACGAGTTCGACGTAGAGCACGGCGTCGGAAGCATTCCCGCGAGGTTTGGCATAGAGAAGGCCCTCAAGATTGCCCTCGCCTTCCATCTTCTCGCTATAGCCCTCTTCGGCCTGGCTGGATTCCTCTACGGCCTCGGCCGGGTTTATTTAACCGGCTGGCTCGTCTCGAGCGCCCTAATCCTCTACGAGAACGCAATCGTCTGGAAGAGCATTGACAACGTTCCAAAAGCGTTTAACCTCAACATTCCAATCGGCCTAATCCTCACGCTTTCGGCCATAGCGGACAAGCTTTTAGGAGGGGTTTGAATGAGAAAAGCTCTGGCATTGCTCCTAATCGGGCTGGTTGTGATGGTTTCGGGTTGCATAAGCTCGAACTCGACGAAACCAACGAACACCAACGAGCTTCCCACCGTTAAAGCCGCGACATTACTTGGAGGAATCAGCACGCTCGACATAATGGGGGCCAAGGGTTTTGACAGAAAGAACGGCTTCAAGGTCGAGGTTCTCAGGCTCGGCAAGACCCCCGACATAATAGCGGCTCTCGAAAAGGGCGAGACAGACTTCGCGGTCATTCCCGCCGAGATGGCGGCGAAGCTGGCGCAGAGCGGTGTAAAGATTAAAATCATCGGCGTTGACATGTTCCAGAACCAGGCGATAATCGGAAAGGAGAAGATGAAGCCTGAAGAGCTGAAGGGCAAGAAAATCGGTGCCGTCATCGCCTCGGGAACCTTCAAGCTCTTTCAAGCTTACATGAAGGTCCTCTACAACCTCACTCCAGAGGATTACACAGTCGTGAACGTCCCGCCCGGCTCGGTTGAGGACTCGCTCAAAAGCGTTGACGCCGTCGTAATCTGGGAGCCGATTGTGAGCCAGCTTATGGCCAAGAACTACACGGTGATAGCGACGTTTTCAGAGCTCTGGAACGAGGCGAAAGAGCGCGGCATAGTTCAGGGACCGCCGGTAATGCTCGTCTGGGTCGTCAGGGAGAACTTCCTTGAAAAGCATAAGGATTTGGTTGATGCCTTCATAAAGGCCCAGATTGAGAGCGCCGAGTTCTGGAAAACTCACCCCGCCGAGACGAAGGAAATCCTCGGAAAGCTCTACCACCTCGATGAAAAAACGCTGGACATTCTCTATAATCGAACGGAAGTCAACGACGAGAGGCTCAACGATGAGCTGATAAGGGGCATCAAGAGCGAGTGGAAGCTGGCCTACCTCGGGGGCTACCTCAAGGAAAATCCGGAAAACCTCGACATCTTCTACAGGGGTTGAGCATGAGGGGCTGGCTCTACCTTTTCCTCTTTGCACTGGCCTCGTGGCTCGTCCTGTCCCACCTGTATCCGGCCCTAATCCCAACCCCAGCTGAGACTTTAGCGTTCTACCGCGAGGTCGGGCTTTCCCTAATCCTCTCCTCGCTCCTGCTGACGCTCTACCACAGCTTCTCCGGCTTTCTGGTCGCTTCCCTTCTGACGGGCCTCGCGATGCTTCTGGCACTCTACTCAAGGGCCTTCAGGGACTTTCTGAACGCTTTAAACGTCTTCCTCCAGAGCGTCTCGGTCCTCGTCTGGACGATAGTCTTCATAATGCTCTTCGGCGTTACGAGTTCAATCGCGACGATACTCGTTACCGCGATGGCGTCCTTCCCGGCACTGCTTTCAGCTGGGGTGAGCTCGAGCGAGAAGGTGGTAGAAAAATACCGCCCGCTGATAGTTCTCCTCAAACCCTCAAAGCTTCAGCTCTACCGGCACTTCATCGTCCCGGGAACGCTCCCCGAGATGGTTTCGGCAGGCAGAGTTGCTTTGGGAATAGCGCTCAGGATAAGCGTCGTTGCCGAGGCCTTTGGCTCCGCCGGCGGAATCGGCTACCGGCTCGTCTACTCCTACGATTTGGGAATTAAAGCCGGTGTTTTTGCCTGGGCACTGCTCTTAATCCTGCTCATGATAGCCCTCGACCAGCTACTCCTGAGGAGGCTCGAGGAATGGGTGAAAGGCTGGTACTGGTGAGAAACCTTAGAAAGTCCTTCAGCGAGCCCATACTCGACGGGGTTAGCCTTGAGGTTAGGGCCGGCGAGGTGGTCGGCCTCATCGGGCCGAACGGGACGGGGAAGAGCACCCTCGTGAAGATTTTGGCCGGAGTTGAGAACCCGGACTCGGGCGAGGTCTTCGTAAAGAACCCATCCGTTCTCTATCAGGAGGACTACCTTCTGCCGTGGAAGAGGCTGAGGGACAACGTCTGCCTGCCGGCCCGCTTCAGGGGAAAGGAGTGCAGGCTCGAATACGTGGAGAGGCTCGACCTGGAGAACTACCTCGACCTCTATCCAAAGGAAGTGAGCGGGGGGACGAGGAGGAAGGCGTCTCTCCTGCGCTCCCTGCTCATGGACTTCGACGTCCTGATTCTGGACGAGCCCTTTACCGGCCTCGACACGCGCTCCAAAGAAGAACTTCTTTCCATAATTCGGGAATTAGCCAATTCTGGAAAAGGTGTTCTTGTCGTCTCGCACCAGCTCGAGGAGCTCTTTAAAATTGCGGACAGGGTCTACCTCATAGGCGGAAGGCCCGCGAAGATAAAGAAGGTCCTTGGGAGGGGGGAGAGTGGTAAAGGAGCTCTTTGACAGCATCGCGGAGCGCTACGATTTGACCAACAGGCTGATAAGCCTCGGTCTCGACAGGTTGTGGAGGAGAAAGGCCTGCGAGGAGGTTTTAAAGTCCCTTGAGGTTCGCGAAAGGCCGTTAAAAATCCTCGACGTGGCCTGCGGAACAGGGGACATGATGCTCTGCATGAGGAAGAGGCTTGAAAAGAGAAACCTATCCGGCGAGTTCTACGGCCTCGACTGCAGTGAGGGGATGCTCAGGATAGCGAGGAGGAAGGTTCCCTTCGCGAAGCTGAGCGTCGGAACTGCCGAGGAGATGCCCTATCCCGATGGAAGCTTCGACATTGTCAGCGTCGCCTTCGGCCTCAGGAACTTCTTCGACAGGGAAAAAGCCATAAATGAACTCCACCGCGTTTTGAAGCCTGGCGGAAGGCTCGTAATCCTTGAGTTCTCAAAGAGCCCATCTCTCCTCGGGAGGATGGCCTGGCTCTACACGAGAACGGTTGTTCCCATCATCGGGAAGCTGACCACAGGTAACGGAAAAGCCTACGAACACCTTGTCAGCTCAATAGACGCCTTTCCCTCGCCGGAGGAACTTAGAGGGGAGTTCGAGAGGAGGGGCTTTAGGGCGAAAAGCCTCCGCTGGCTCTTCCCGAGGATAGCGTTCATTCTCGTTCTGGAGAGGCTCTGATGAGCCTTACGGCACCGTTGACGAGCCTTTCCTCCTCAACTTTAAAGCCTTCCCTCCGAAGGAGCGCCGGAACCTCGGCTCTGAAGTCCGTTCCCGTGAGCCGTGAAGTTAAAACACTTACCCCTGATAGCAACGCCCCGAAAGCCCGGTTATCAGGATGGGAGCACTCCATCGCGAGGAGAAGGCCGGGAGGTTTTAAAACGCGCCTTATCTCTCGAATAATCTTTTCCTTCTCCGGAATGACGCAGAGAAAGAAGGTAGAAACCACGGTGTCGAAGCTTCTATCCGGGAATGGGAGGTCTCTTGCGTCCGCTTGAATCAGCTTAACCGGGACTTCAGTCCTTTTCCTTCCCCCTTCTCGAGCATTTTTCTGCTGATGTCGAGGCCGATAACCTCCTCAACGTTCCTGTAAAGCGGAAGGTTCAGGCCCGTTCCCACGCCAAGCTCGAGAACCCTGCCTTTAGCCTGAGAAATCAGCCTTTTTCGCGCGTTTCTTATTCCAGTAGGCCTTTCGAGAAGACCGTTGATGGGTTCATAGACGTAGCTCGCTAAGTCGTATCTCATTTCAATCCCCGTGATGCGCCGCGTAGAGCTCCACATAGGGGTCGCCGTCAAACTCCGGGAAGGGTCTCTCCCCGCTATCCTCTACGAGAACCCTCTCTTTCTCCTCCGTGAACCCGCCGAGCTCGAAGGCCCTAATCCCATTTTTATGTAATTCTTCAATTAATCGACTAACTTTTTTTGGAGGGGTTATCGCTATCAGCGTTCCCGTCGATGAAACGCTCCACGGTTCCAGCTTATAGAAGTCGAGAACCCTCTTCACGAGGGGGTTAAGCTGAAGCCTCTCGGCATAGACCCTGAAGCCCACCCCTGAGTTGTCTGCAATCTCGTGGAGCGCCGTTAAACCACCTTCCGTCGCGTCGTGCATCCCCCTGACGAATGGCTTCGCTATCAGCGCGTCAGGAAGAACCGTTTCAAGCCTGTAGAGCGAGCGTAGCTCCTCTATCTCCCTGAGAGTTAGAACTTTTCTCAGCTCTTCAGCCCGGAAGTATGCTGAGGAAACCGCGAACTCAAGAGCGACTTTGTTCGTGACGATTATCCTGTCCCCCGGCCTCGCGAGGGGAAGCTTGAGCTCCTCCTTCCTCACGAGCCCCATTGCCGTTGTGGTTGCGGTTGGCCCGGAAATCGAGGGGTAAACTCCGGTGTGTCCGCCGATTACCGCCGTTTTATACCGCTCGCACTCCCGGTTGAGGTCCTCCATTGCTTTTTGGAGAAACTCCTTCGTTGTTCCCGGCGGGAGGAGAAAATCCACCACGAGCCACCTCGGCCTCGCCCCGAAGACGGCAACGTCGCTTGAGGCAAAATGGTAGGTGAAGAAGCCGAAGGCTTCAGCGGGAACGCCGAGCGTCGGGTCGGTTGCTACCACGAGGTAGTTCTCATCGTCGTACTCGAGAACAGCCGAGTCAAAGCCCTCCCTCGGCCCGTATACCACTTTGGCGTCCTCGATGCCTAGGTTCTGGAAGATTACCTCCCGCAGGACGTCGTTTCTCAGCTTTCCGAGCGGGAGCATCAGAACCACCGGTAGAGGATTATCGTAACGTTGTCCCAGGTCACCGGAAGGGCCTCTTCAAGAAGCTCTTCCGTAGCTTTGCGGGGGTCCTCTTCTTCCTCAAGAATTTTAAGAATCTTTTCAGGTTCAACGTAGTCGTGAAGGCCGTCGGTGCTCATAAGGAGCCAGTCGCCCGGTTTCGCCTCCCACCGGTAAAGGTCGACGGCGAAGCGCTTTCCCCTCCCGCCTATCACGTGGGTGAGCCTCCTCGATGCCTCCATGGCTTCCCTCTTACTCAGAACGAAGCCTCTGTCAAGCAGTTCCCGGAGGAGGTTGTGGTCCCTCGTCATGGCCACTATCTTTCCCCTTCTAATCAACTGCGCCCTGCTGTCGCCCGTGTTGGCGAGAAATACCTCTCCTCCCCTGACCACCGCCGTAGTGAGGGTTGTCCCCATGCCCTTTCTATCCCCCACCGCCTCCAGAAGGACGTTTGAGTTGGCAAGCTCGTGGGATTTTCTAAGAAGAAGGCGGAGGAGCTTCCCTTCCATCCCGCACTCGTATTCCCGCTTAAAGGTCTCGATTACGGTCTCAAGGGCAATCGCCGACGCGACCTCGCCCGCGGCGTGCCCGCCCATGCCGTCGGCGACGGCAACCAAATAGCCATCAGGAAGCTTCTCAGCGATGAAGCCGTCCTCGTTGTTGTCCCTGGCCCCTACGTGGGTTACCCCGCAGAGGTGGGGGTAGCAGAGCCACCTCGAGTCCATTCTCATCACCGTTTGAACTTTTCGATAACCTTTTTAACTTCTTCGAGTGTCCCCCAGTCGGCGTTCCAGGCCATTATCTCGAAGCTCGGCACGCGGACGCTTACCCTGACCTTTTTCTTCCTCGCGATTCTGCTGACCTCGTAGTTCACCCTGTAAGCCAAATCCATCAGTTCCTCCGTGACGATTTCCTCGCGGTCTATGTACTGCAGCGGACAGCCCTCGCGCCACTGCCTCCTCCTCGCGTGCTCGTACATGCGGTAGGGCCTTATGCCGGCTTCCTCGGCGAGCCGTTCTACGACGTCTGCTGGGTACTTGATTAGGGGTCGGAAGAAGGGCAGTCCTATCCTCGGGATTTCGCAGAGCCTTATGTCCATCTTACACTGGTCGAGCAGTGCACCGATTATCTTGTCGTTGGCGTTGTCGCCCTTCGCTAGGACGTCAAAGCCGTTGTTGAGGGCGAACCACTTGGCGTTCCAGAGCATGACCTTCTTGCAGTTTATGCAGACCGGGCCCTTCCTGCCGGTAGCCTCGCGCAGTAAGCCCTCGGTGATGTCCACTAAATAGTGCTCGACTCCGAGTTCTTTCGTAAAGCGCATCGCCCACCTCAGGGGTTCCCGCCAGCTCCAGCGGTGGAAGAACGTGAGGGCAGAAACATCAAGGCCTGCCTTCTTCATAAGGTATAGGGCCAGAGAGCTGTCCTTTCCCCCGGAGAACATTAGGAGTATCTTTCTATTGATAAGACCCCTTCTCTCGGCGAAGTCTCTGACCTCCCCAACCGCCTCGCTGAGCATGATAAAAAATCAGAGGGGGAGTTAAAAAGCCTCTGCCGGCAGTCCTTCCTGAAGTTCCCTGTAGACCATTGTCAGGGAGACCGAGACGTATGGCTCCAGAAAAATCGTGGCCAGGAAATAGCCTCCAACCGGGATTAACGACAGCGGAAAGGCGACAATCACGACCACTATGAGCAACGCCACAAAGTATATCACCAAATCCGCCAGGTTTTCCCTAACGATTCTTATACTGCCCTCTATGGCCGGGATGGCCTCCTTTCTTTCAATGACTATCTCCTGAAGGGTGAACATTACAAAGAACAGCCACACAATAGCGGGGATTACCAGCAGGAACAGCCCTATAGCCGTGACAACCGCTATGATTATCGAGGCAAGCAACAGGTTGGGAAACACCTCAAGGGCCGAATCAACGGCTTCGCTGTAGCGAACGGGCCGCCCCTGCAGTTCTTCGTTCGCCATGTAAACGAGCGCTCCGCTGACGATGAGGGAGACTATGTAGGCTATGAGCGCGAACAGCATCGACGGTGCACCGCCGACATGGCCTCTCAGGTATTCTGCAATGGCGTTCAGAACGGCCGGGAACACGGGCAGGATAAAGAAGTCCGCGTTCCTTGAAAGAACGTCAAGGGGCCCAATTAACACTTCCCCAAGGCTGAACCTCATGCAATCACCCCCAGGGATTAATGTTTCTGGAGCGGAAATACTTAAGGTTGTCCCCTCTCCCGACTTCAAACCGGAGTGAATTTAGTTCGAACCTCTGAGTTTTGTTAGGCTCACCAAAGATTTATTAAGGGTTTTGAGAAACTGAAGCAGAATTAGGAAAACCTAACGGTGATGGACATGATTGTTCCTTTACTCTCACTGGCTCCCGGGGAGAGGGCCATCGTCGTTGACCTGAGGGGAGGCCCGAACTTCAGGAGCAGGCTGTACGCCATGGGTTTGGCCCCCGGTGCCGTTGTTCAGGTTGTCTCGGTCTATCCCCGGGGACCGGTTATAATCCAGGTGGGTGGAACCAGACTGGCGCTCGGCAGGGGAATGGCGGCAAGGGTTCTTGTGAGAAGGCTCTGAGGTGATAGCATGGCAATGCGCGTCGTGGCGCTGGCAGGGAACCCCAACGTCGGCAAGACGACGATATTCAACGCCTTAACCGGCCTGCACCAGCACGTTGGAAACTGGCCGGGCGTTACGGTTGAGAAGAAGGAGGGAGTTTTTGAGTACAGGGGCGAGCGTTTTCTCGTCGTTGATTTGCCCGGAACGTATTCCCTGACGGCCCACTCAATCGACGAACTCGTCGCCAGAAACTTCCTCCTGAACGGGAACCCCGACGTTGTGGTTAACGTAGTTGACGCAACTTCTGTTCTCAGGAACCTCTACCTGACGATGGAAATATTCGAGATGGGGCTTAAGAACATCATAATAGCCCTCAACAAGGTCGATTTAGCCGAGAAGAAGGGGATAAGGATAGACCCTGCAAAGATGTCCAAAGCTCTGGGAGTGCCCGTCGTTCCCCTCAGCGCCAAGGAAGGCATCGGAATAGAGAAGCTTAAGGAAAAAATCTGGGAAATGGCGCACGGAAGAATCAAAACTAATCCAGTTCTACCGAGATATGACCCGGAGGTTGAGAGGGAGATAGAGCACATCTCCAAGTGCCTTGAGAGAACCGAGCTGGCCTCCCGCTATCCCCTCCGCTGGCTGGCAATCAAACTGCTCCAGCGCGACGACGAGGTTATGAAGCTCGTCCTGAGGCACCTCGGCGAGGAGAAGCTGAAGGAAATAATGACCCACATAGGCGAGGCGGAGGAACGCTACGGAAGGGCGATGGACCTGATTATAGCCGGCCAGAAGTACGAGTTCATCGACGGCCTTACTCATGAGTTTATGAGCTACGGGAAGACCGGGGAAACGCTGACTGACCAGCTCGACAAGATTCTCGTGCACCCCGTTTACGGCTTCCTCGTCATGGCATTCGTTTTCTACCTCGTCTTCAAGTTCGTGTTCACCTTCGGAATGCCTGCCCAGGAAATCCTCAGCGATGCCTTTTCAAAGTTCGGTGACTGGCTCGCACCCCACATAGCGAACGAGACCCTGCGCGGCCTCCTCGTGGACGGTGTGGTCAGCGGTGTCGGCTCCGTTCTGAGCTTCTTCCCGCTGGTCTTCCTGCTCTTTCTGGCCCTCTCCTTCCTAGAGGATTCTGGTTATATGGCGAGGGTAGCGGTGCTCATGGAGGGAATAATGAGGAAGTTCGGGCTTCCGGGCAAGGCGGTAATTCCCCTCATCCTCGGCCTCGGCTGCAACGTTCCCGCGGTAATGGCGACGAGAACCCTCGACGAAGAGCGGGACAGACTCGTCACGATGTTCGTGAACCCCTTTATCCCGTGCTCCGCGAGGCTGAGCGTTATAAGCTTCCTCACCGGAACGTTCTTCGGCTCAAACCGTGCACTCGTGGCGGTCAGTGTTTACATAATAGCCATAGCTGTTGCTCTCCTCTCGGCCAAGCTCGTGAGCTTCTTCGTTAAAGGCGAGGAAAGCCCCTTCGTGATAGAGCTTCCCGAATACCTGATACCCGATGGGAAGAGCCTTCTTATTCACTCGTGGGAGAGGAGCAAGGAGTTCGTCCAGAAAGCCGGCACGGTAATCCTCGTTGGTTCAATCCTCATATGGTACCTCAGCAACTACCCCGTGCCGATGGGAACCGGAAGGAGCTACGCCGAAAGGCTCGGCCACTTCTTCCAGCCCTACATGAGGCTCATGGGTCTTGACTGGAAGGCCGCGGTCAGCCTTCTCTTCGGAATAATCGCAAAGGAAAACGTCATCTCAACCTACGGCGTTCTTTACGGCAGCGTTAACGCCATAAGAAGCGCCATGACGCCTCTCCAGGCATACGTCTTGGCTGTGGTTACCACCCTATACATCCCGTGCATAGCCACGATAGCGGCGATAAGGGCGGAGAGCAACTGGAAGTGGGCGCTGGCCGTGACGCTTTACATGATAACCGTCGCCTCACTCCTCGGGATACTGATATGGCACGTGGGGACTGCCCTGGGGTTGTGAAGATGGGCAAGATGGAAGAGGTTCTGAGACTCATCGGCGAGGGAAAAAGGTTCCCAAGTGAGATAGCCCGGGAACTCGGGATGGACGTTAACGAGGTTGAGGGGATAATAGAGATTCTCAAGTCGCTCGGATACATTGAGGAAGTTGAAAAAGGTCCTTCCTGCGAAACCTGCCCCCTGAGGAGGATTTGCCGCGGAAAGTGCGTGGTTCCCAAGGTCAGGGTTCTTCAACCGACCTTTGACCTGAACAGGAGCAAACGTTAATGCCCTTTGCTGTCCATCTGCATCTTGAAGCTTATCCCGTGAGGATTAGAAAAGTTCTTACCCTGAGAAGCGGGGTTTTGAGGCGGTTTGCCGCTAAGTTAGAGGATTTTTTGGCAAGAATGGGATGTTTTCCCTCGTTGTCACCCGCCGTTAAACCTTTCACCCCGAGTAATATATTTTATAGCCGTAAAATATATAAGAGGGGGAGTTTTATCTATAGACGGTGAGAACAATGAAGGCGGTTATTCTCGCAGGTGGCTTTGGAACGAGGTTGAGGCCACTTTCATCAACGAGGCCGAAGCCGATGATTCCGGTTCTCGGCAAGCCAAACCTTCAGTACATCCTTGAAGCCCTTGAGAAGGTCCCTGAGATAGACGAGGTAATTCTCTCGGTCCACTACATGAGGGGAGAAATAAGGGAGTTCATAGACGAGAAGATGGCAGACTATCCAAAAACGATACGCTTCGTCAACGACCCGATGCCCCTCGAAACGGGCGGCGCACTCAAGAACGTTGAGGACTACGTGAGCGACGACTTCCTAGTGATTTACGGTGACGTCTTCACGAACTTCGACTACCGCGAGCTGATAAAGGCCCACGAAGAAAACGAAGGCCTCATAACCGTTGCGGCAACCAAAGTCTACGACCCGGAGCGCTTTGGAGTTCTCGAGATGGACGAGAGCGGAAAGGTGCTCCACTTTGAGGAGAAGCCCAAGAGGCCCAAGAGCAACCTCGTCGATGCCGGAATTTACGTCGTGAACAGGAAGGTTCTCGAGGAGATTCCGAAGGGCAAGGAGGTCTACTTCGAGCGCGAAATCCTGCCGAGGTTCGTTGAGCGCGGCCAGGTCTACGCCTACAGGATGCCGAAGGGAACCTACTGGGTCGACCTTGGAACGCCGGAGGACTTCTTCTACGCCCACCAGATTGCCCTCGATGAGATGGCAAGGGAGAACGGCTACTTCTACATAGCCGAGAGTGCAGAGGTTCCGGAGGACGTTGAGATTCAGGGTCCGGTTTACGTGGATGAAGGCGTCAAGATAGGGCACAGCGTCAAGATTAAGGCATACTCCTACATCGGCCCGAACACCATAATAGAGGACAGGGCCTACATCAAGCGCTCAATCCTTCTCGGAAGCGACATAATTAAGGAGCGTGCCGAGCTGAAGGACACGATACTCGGCGAGGGAGTTGTAGTTGGCAGGGACGTAATCATCAAGGAGAACGCCGTCATCGGCGACTACGCGAAGATTTACGACGGGCTCGTGATTTACGGGGCGAAGGTCCTGCCTTGGAAGAAGGTCGAGGAGTACGAGGCCTACATCAAGATAAAGCTCGACCCGACGAAGGTCAGGCCCGGCCAGTATCCGGACCGCTGTCCTCTCGGCCTGCCGGAGTGCATCTACAAGAAGTTCAAAGCGATAGCCGGCGAGAAGCCGCCGTGCGACGAGTGCATCGAGAACCAGTGGCTGTTCTGATTCCTATTTTTATTTCTCGAACACGTAGAAGTACCTATCCAAGCTCTTGTGAACCCTCTGGTAGTACTTTGAGACGAACCTGAAGCCGACCCTTTCCGCCTCGCTCACGCCGTCAAAGCTCGCCGGAAACGCTATTGCCAGCCTGCCGCCCTCTTCCAGAACTTCGTAAATGCTCTCGAGAACCCTCCTGTACAGCTCCTCCCGCTTTCTTCCGGCGAGACTTGCCGCCGTTCCGTAGGGCGGGTCCGTCGCTACGGCCTCAAATTTTTTCCCTGGGAAGAGTTCGCCGAGCCTCGTCGCGTCGCCGAGCCTGAGCACGAAGTCCCTCACCCCGTAGTGGAGGAGGTTCCTCCTTGCTCCCTCAACCATCTCCGGCTTTATATCAACGCCGTAAACCCTCAGCCCGAGGAGACCCGCCTCGATTAGGATTCCGCCGGCGCCCATCATAGGGTCGAGCAGCTCTTTCCTAGCTTTTGTCAGGTTCACCATCGCCCTCGAAATCCTTGGATGGAGGGAAATCGGCCGGAAGAATGGCCTGTGATGGGCCTTCCTCCTCTCAAAGTCCTTGGGGTCAAAGTAGTGGAGCCTAATCCCGGCGTATAGCCTCTCACCGCAGTAGGCCCTCACCACAGTGTCCGGTTTCGATAGGTTCACGCGGAAGCCCTGAGCATGGATTACCGCCCCGAGCTTTCTTGGGAGGTCGAGGACGTTGTGCCTGCAGTTGGCCATCGTCTCCGTATCAACCTTGAACGTTCCAGCAATCGGCCACTCGACATCTTTCGCCTTCTCCAGAAGCTCCTCCACGGAGTCCGCCTCAACGAGCAGTTCCCCGTACTCGTGGGCCAGCCCGAGCCTGTCGAGGTAGGGGAAAGACTTCCTTGGGGCTTCAACCCTTAGAAGGAGATAGTCCCGGCCGATTACCTTCCCACAGCTGAGTTCGAGCATTGCCTTTACCTCGTCCCCTGCCATCTCGGGCATGTTTCCGAGTATTTCAACGTAGAGCACCCCTCACCCCTCCCCGAGCTTTAAAACGGCGAACTGTTTGTAGTCCATAACCTTCCTGAAGCCCCTCCTGAGGTAGTAGCGGTAGGCCTCAAGCCACGGAAACGTTATGACGTAGACCTCCCTTCCGAGTTCCCGGAGCCTTGAAACGGCCTTTTCAAGGAGCGCCGAGCCGATTCCCCTTCCGGAGTAGGCGGGGTCAACCATGAGGAACTCAACGAGGCCGGACCTTTCGCGGTCAATTTCCTCGGGAACCCACCAGGGGTTTCCCCTGAAGGTATAGACGAGGGCGACGCTTCCGACTATTTCCGACTCCCTGGCAACGTAAAGCTCGTCAAACTCCTCCCTGAGCCTGAAGTCAAGGAAGGGACCGTATACCCCGGCAAAACCCTCAAAGTCGTCGGGTGATGGCTTCTTCTCCACCCATTCGAGGGCCGGATACCTGCCCCCGGTTCCCCGGTAAACCCTGAAGGCCAGCGCCAGCAGTTCGTCCCTAAGCTCTCCCGGCCTCTCGACCCTCTCGATGCGCATTTCTGTCCCCCAAAGGTTATTAGGTGGGGGGTTAAAAATAAATTCGGTGGTTTTATGGACGAGCTTGAGGCCCTTGCCCTCGCACTCGAGGTTGAAAAGGCGGAGATGAAATTTTACCTCGACCTCGCGAGAAGGACTAGGGACGAAAAGGCCAGGAAGATGTTCCTTTTCCTGGCCAGGGAAGAGGCCGACCACTGGGAGCAGTTCGAGGAGAGGTTCCTTGAGAGGGTCGCGGAGGAGTGCAGACTGCCGGCTGTGAGCGAGGAGCTCTTGGGAAAGCTCCTCGTTAATGCCGGAAACGTTGAGAGCGAAGTTGATGCCGTGAAAATCGGTATGGAGCAGGAAAAGCTCACGTGGGAGTTCTACGAAAGGGCCGCGGAGGAGGCGAAGCACGAGCCCATCAGGAGGCTCTTCGAGGAGCTTGCGAGGATTGAAAAGGGCCACTACGAGCTTCTGAAGGCCCAGTACGACGCTGTTATGAAGACCGGAATCTGGATGGACTACCAGGATTTCAGCCTTGAGGTTGACTGATTCCGCCGACGAGCACCCACAAGAGGTACGTCAGGAGCGCCAGAACCGTGTACTCGATGAAGGCCCCGACCTTTCCCTTTATTCTGGCCCTCAGGAGCCGGGTTCCGGCGTAGGAGTGGAGGATTAGTAATCCCGCGAGGGCTATTCTAACGAAAGCGCTTGTGTGGAAGGCAACCGCACGGGTTTTCGAGAAGAAAATTGAGTATTTCGCCGCTGAAGTGCTTACGGAGGCGTATCCCGTAACCAGCATCAGAACGGTGAGAACGAGAAGCGGAAGGGAAGTGGCCTCAACTACAAGAAGGGCCGTCTTCGGCCTCAACTCATGGCCCTCCTTCCCCTGCTCTCATTTATGAGTGCACTGTCGGAGTAACCGACCCTCTCCCAGGTTCCGAGGTAGTTGTAGTCCACGAGCCTAATTTCAACGACGTCCTTAATCCACTTGTAGCCCCACTGGCCGGGAACGACGAGGCGGGGAGTTATGTTCTCCCCGTTGAACCTGTACGCCAGGATTATCGATGTGTCGTTCATAACGTCGCTCAGCCAGAGGTCGGTTGTGTAGCCGTCTCCCGCAAGGAAAACGATTTTTGTTGCGTTCCTGAGGGGTTTTGCCCGCTCTATCAGGTAGGAGAGGGGAACTCCCGTCCAGGTTCCATTCTTAAGGGGCTGTGAGGGGTTATCAACGCAGTAAAGCACAGCCGAGACGTTCACGGCGGGCAAACTCAGAAGCTCCCCGTAGGTTACGGTGTACGGGTCTCCCACGAGGCCGTCAACCCTGAGGCTCCAGCCCGAGTTCGTGGCGGTTTCACTGCCCTCGTGGTGAACGGCAACCGCGAAGACTACGAGGAGCGCGAGCACGAAGGCGGCCTTTCTCATGCTATCACTCCACGATGACGTTGACGAGCTTTACCTTACGGCCGGTCTTCTTCTCAATCAGCTCTATCAGCATGAGGTCGTCCACGTCCTCGATGCCGTTCCTTGAGATTACGTTTATGTGAGGCCTCGTGTTCACCTCAACGTGCGTCTCCCCTCCAAGGGAGAACAGCTCTATGAGGCCCAGCTCCCTGAGGAGCAGAACGTTCGAGTAGAGCGTCGAGAAGCTCATCGTCGGGAACTTCTTCAGCAACTCGTCGTGCACGTTCTTCAGCGATGGATGCTCCCTTCCAATCCTCTCGAGAACCCTTATCAGCTCAAGCCTCTGGGGCGTAATCTTGTGGCCCATCTCTCTGAGTTTTTCAACGGCCTCTTCGCTCCACATAATTAGGTCTACCGAAAAGATGTTTATAAGTGTTTCGTTTTCGAAATTATTTCTAAATAGGAAGCTTTATTTAGTAGAAGAGACAACTAATAATTGGTGAAAACCCTATGTCGGAACACAACAGAAAACTCGTTGAGAGGTCCGGGCTGGACGTGGACAAGCTTCTGGAGATGCTTTTGAAGGCGGCCGCGGCCGAGTTTACAACCTATTACTACTACACCCTCCTGCGGAACCATTCAGCCGGGTTGGAGGGGGAGGCGATAAAGGAGATAATCGAAGACGCCCGCATCGAGGACAGGAACCACTTCGAGGCCTTAGTCCCTAGAATTTACGAACTCGGAGGAGAGCTTCCGAGGGACGTGAGGGACTTCGCGGGGATGGCCTGGTGCAGCGACGCCTACCTTCCTGAGGAGCCGACCGTTGAGAAAATCCTCGAGGTTCTCCTTCAGGCCGAGCGCTGTGCCGTTGGCGTTTACACAGAGATATGCAACTACACGTTCGGGAAGGACCCGAGAACCTATGATTTGGCGCTTGCGATCCTCCACGAGGAGATTGAGCATGAAGCATGGTTCGAGGAACTCCTCACCGGGAAACCGAGCGGCCACTTTAGGAGGGGCGTTCCGGGGGAAAGCCCCTTCGTCTCGAAGTTCCTGAGGTGAAGGGTTATTAGGGTTGGCGGTAAGTTAGCCTGAGGTGATACCATGCTCGCGAAATACCCGTTTGAGATGCCGAAGGACAGACCCCTAACGAAGAGGGAAATCGCCCAGGCCCTGCGCTGGGCCATCGAGGCCGAGCTCGACGCTATAAGCTTTTACGAACAGCTGGCGGAGCACATTGAGGATGAAAAAATCAGGCGCGTCTTCCTCGACGTCGCCAATGAGGAGAAGGAGCACTTCGGGGAGTTCCTGGCCGTTCTATTCGCCGTTGATGAGGAGCTCGCGAAGTACATGAAGGAGGGCTTCGAGGAGGTTGAAGAAGAGACGGGAATAAAGGTGGAGCTTTGAGCTTTCTTTTTTAACTTCTCCTTTCCTCTAAGCGAAAATGAACCAAAGCAGTCTGACACAATTCTGTTCTACGAAAACTTGAGCGGGGCAGGGAACGGCAAAAGGCCCGCCCTCGTCTGTTTCCCGGCTTTCCACACAATTTTGTTCTACGGAAACTAACAAGCACCGGCTTTCCACTCATTACCGACTCCTCTTTCCACACAATTTTGTTCTACGGAAACAGCACGCGGGGTGACAGTAGCTCTATGCTGTCGAAGTCTTTCCACACAATTATGTTCTACGGAAACGCGCTCGTCATAGCCTCCAGCGGCGTGGCGGGCGTCAACTTTCCACACAATTCTGTTCTACGGAAACGGTCTGGGAATTCTCCCAAAGGGACGGCTAATATTCTCTCAAAACTCTTATTTAAAACTTACCCCAGAAACCCGTGTCACTGCAAGTCATTTAAAACCCCACCTGAAAATAAAGGGGACACTAAAACCCTCCAAAAGCCAAACCAAAGGCTCAAACCAATTCCCAGATAAAACCGAACAATCGAAACCAGATTGAGGGAAAAACTTTGGGTAAAAGCTCATGAAAACAAAATCCAAGCGAGAACAAAACCGCCTGAGGGTTCAAACTCTTGAGGAAACTGCTCACTCCAGAATTTAGGACTCAACAGCCCTCCCCTTCCAAATGAACACAATTGACAACCAATTACCACCCAAAAGGTAAACTGAACTCAAAGCGGACTGCTTGCCCTTTTATGATTAGTTTTGAAATTTTAAGGACCTTAATCAGGAATTAAGAGGAAACCAAAGGTTCTTACGCCCAGATATTGCATGACAATGTCTTTTACCAGCATGCGTGCTATCCCTCGGCGAGCAGCAGGCCGAGTTCGTTGTAAACCCTCACCCTTTCAAAGCCCGCATTCTTTAGCGTCGAAACTACGTCCCTCAGGATTCTGTTCTGGACGTTTATCGCCAGCATCTGACAGGCGTGGCACTCCGGAGTTGAGCGGGCCATGAGGAGAAAGACCTCGACGCGCTTTCCTTCAACGGTGAGGCCGTAGACGAGGACCTCCTCGACGATGTTGAGGTCCGTTTCCGGGTCTTTAACTCTCTCAAGTAACTTCACAACGCGCCTGACTTCCTCTGGAAGGTCCTCCTGGGGGCTTCTCTTAGGCATTTTTCTCGGCTTTAAAAAATCAAGGATTCCCATTCAAACACTCCCCGGAGTTAAATCCTCCGGTTTGTAGCCCTTCCTGTTCTCGAACTTCCCGACGATGTGGTTGCCGAGGTCGTAGACGTAGACGTTGTCGAACTTGACGAGGGCGAAGCGCTCCATTATGTCGCCGATTATCTTGGAGTAAGCTATGGGGCTCTCGCCGATGATGTTGTACTCGGCGTGGCTCTCGAAGCGGAGCCAGATTTTAAGGGTGTCGTCGGTGACCTCAAGACCCGCAACAACGCTGGAATCAAGGATGTCCCCGCCGGTGACTGGGTCGGTGATTTTCCTCAGCTCCTCGATGACGGCCCTGTAAGGTTCAGGCCACTCCTTATCTGGACTGTAGACCTTCACGCATCCTCACCGGAGGGACTTTGAACTGGACAGTTATAAGCCTTCCTGGGCAGTTTTGTCCATGTCCTTCAGGTAGAACTCCAGGGAAATCAGCGTTGAGACCCAGATGATTATGGACAGGACGTAGAGAACGAAGGCCGGGGTGCAGCCGTATCTGACCGCGTTCACCACGGTGAAGGCCACGAGCAGCCATGAGGCGAGCCTCGCAAAGTGCCTCTGGGGGGAAGGGGTGTACCGGTAAAAGGCGACCGCGTCAATCAGTAGCAGAACCGAGACCGCCGAAAACATCAGCATGGTGTAGAACATCTTGTTGGCGCTCAGCCCTATCGAACCAACCATTAGGGCTATCTGAACCAGCATCTCAAACTTGGGCTGAACGAGACCGCTCTCCGAGAGGCTGTAGGTTATCAAGACCGGACCGAGCATAACGAAGAGAACCGCTGGGGGTCTGTCTATATCGAGAACATAGCTTACGAAGCCCAGCGCTGTAATAATCCCGCCGATGAGAATTAAAACCGAGACCTTTCTCGTTCCAAGCCTGAGACGTTCTACCTTCCTCGTTAAATCCCAGGTTACGAAGATTGCAAACAGCACCACCGGGCCTATTACAGACATAACCAGGTTATATTCTACCATGAGCGCTCATCTGAGAGAATAGACGTAACCAAAATTTAAAGGTTCCGAAGGGGATTAAGTTCCCCAGTTGAAGTTGAAAAGAAAGAAAGTTCACTCAAGCTGAACCTCGTTCTCCCAGAGGCCGTGCAGGTTGCAGTAGCTGAGTGCGTAGAGCTTGCCCTTCTTGCTCGTCCTGAAGAAGAAGACCGCCCTCGGCTCGGTCAGCGGGTCGCTGTGGTTGGTGAAAGCCACTCTACCGACGAGAATCGGGAAGTTCTCCCCCTCGGGGTGGAAGTACAGCTCAATCCACGCTATGTGGTGCTCCGGGGTGTTCGGGTGCGGTATCTCCTTTCCAACGGAGACCTCGACCTTGACGAGGTCCCCCTCCTTCTCGTACTCTATAACGGGGACGTGCTTCTCCCCCTTCCAGTCTCCACTCTTTATGGTTTCGCTCAGCATCTCAACCACCTCACTCTATCTTTTCAAACTGGTCCTTGGGTGCACCGCA